>Ga0065711_1026813_pt1 | contig 59201 bp, 25 predicted proteins | sample Hoacrofraction12_FD_59098 | JGI IMG/M metagenome (GOLD analysis project Ga0065711, IMG submission 59098) | Hoatzin crop microbial communities from Cojedes, Venezuela - Epithelial fraction 12 v2 (version 2) | ecosystem: Host-associated > Birds > Digestive system > Esophagus > Crop | place... | reverse complement strand
TGCGGAGGAGAATGGAAAGAAACAGGCAGAAACTGGTGGGTCGGGATAAGGGCAGTTTAACAGAACAGCAAACAGAGGGAACAGGAACAACAACGATACAGATAAGGAGAAAACACGACATGAACCGCACAACAGACCCTCTCTCCTGGACAGGACTGGCGCCGCGCGGTCCCCAGCCGCAAGAGAGTTCCCCGCCACGCCGCTCCCCCCCTCCACCAGAACCCAGCGTGAAGGCACATGGTATGGAATACCCTGCTCTGTTTGGCCAGGTGGGGTCAGCCCCCAGCCCCCAGCTGTGCCCCTTCCTGGAGTCCGGTGAAAGTTAACCCTGTCCTGGCCAAACCCAGGACAATTGTCATCCCTTGAGAGCATTTTCATTATTAGAATTTGTTATGAGGAAAAGTTTGCAAACCAAACACTGCCAAATTTTGCTTGATTTGGAGGTTAAAATTATGCAAAACAGGTAGCTCTTACCATCTTCCCGACCTGCCCAAGTGCCCTAATTCAGGAAAGGCTTTCGAAACTCAGCAAAATTCAGCCTAAGTTTGTGAATCTGAAAGACAGATGACCTTCAGCACTTGTTGCAAAAGGCTGAAAAAGCTCAAGATGTTCTTGGCTGAGAAATAAAATCTGGTAGGGCTGCACTAAATGGTATCCTTTCTAATTGCCCTGTGGGTCAGTGCCTGTGACTGCAAAGCCTAGGGAAAGCAAAGAAATCGGCATGCTTCTAGTAGCTTGTGAGCCTCTATGGTCTGCAAATAAATCCACAGACCCCAGGGAAGTGACAGGTAGTGTTACCAACAGCTCTCCAAGTACACTCTTGAGGCTTTCACCCTTGTCCATTTTTTGTTAGATGGTGAGAACATGCTATTTCCTCCTCACACAAGGGCTAGCTGTGGAGTGGTTAACCACCTGCCTTGATGGATCACTCCCAGATGGCCTTGGAGAGTCTGGCTATGTGAATGAAGCAAATGGATGTTGAGTTATGTGCCTTAGCTGCTCTCATGTCTTTCTGCAGCATGCTACCCCTTCCTTGATTTGTGGGAGGTTGCAGACATGTGCCAGCTAAGTGCTATATATAACATCAGCCAGTCTGCTGCTCTTTCAGGGGTACTTCAGGCTTTCTCTTGAATCAACATTACTGTTAAGCAGAATTTTCTTGAATTTGCAGACTACGTATGTAGACACTCAGGGTGGGGACGGATTATGTTTGAGTTATGATGAGGCAAGGTGTGTACAGCATGGTGTGGCAGGGTGATGCAAACCATGATTTGCAAAGTTTATTTATTACCACCTGCTTCCTTTTCAAAGGAGTAAGAGCTGAAGGGTGAGGAAGGAGAGGTGGAATGAAGTTTAGATTCTCTGCAGTTGTTGAACTGTAGATGCTCGTGACTGGACAGAAGGTCCTTCCCTCCTGACTGTTAGAGGTGCCAGTGTATGTTCTCCATGGGAGGTGACGGAGTAAAGGATGAGGAATTTTGGCAACAGCACTATTTCTGTTGGAGGACATATGGTAACCTGAAAATGTGAAATACCTGCAACCTCACTAAGTTTGGTCTAGTTAGTCGAGTCATGAGTAAGCTGGCTTTTAAACCAAAAACCAAAGCTCTGAGTTTTGAGTATTTACCTGAGGATGAGGTCAGTGAATGTTTGTTTGTCTTAGCCTAGTAGCCAAGGGAACAACCAGATCTAATAGCTAGAAGCAGGCTGGAGACCAAATGTGGTTTCTGGAGCTTTTTGCCTTAGGTAGTGAAGCCTACTGAGAACTTACATTAGTGGCAGAGCTGTAAGTGCGTGGTGTTCTGTAGATGTGCTGCTGGACTTGGTGTGGAAAATGGTGCATGACAGAAGAAGAGATAGGCTCTTGGCTATGTGACTTTTTTGGATCTCGAGCAGTTTATACCTCCTCAGGATACAGCATAGCTCTTTTCTTACCTTTGAGATCTGAGTGAGTGTAGGTGCTTGTGTAATCAGAAACTACAGATGACTGGCAAGTGCCATGGTATCACCTCTCTAAATGAGTATTGCTCCAATATAAAAAAAAATATCTTTGGGTGAGAATGTGATCACACCACTGTATCACTAAAACTGTTATTCAGAAGGTCACTCTCTAAATTTGGTTTCCTCGAGTACTGGCTTATACTGGATGTTTCTGAGTGTAGTCTTAGCAGATGTTTATCCATGTGCTTGTAGAAATGAGAATGTACACTCGCTGCTCATTCTCCTCTTCCTGCTAATGATCAAAGTTGGGTTTTTTGATTGTTGCAGTCAGTAATTTCATAGTGAAGGCTTCATTTTTTGCCTTCAAGTCTAGTGCTTAGTCCTGCTTAATGTATGAGCAGGACATAGAAAGAGAGATTCTGTGGTGGCTCTTTGTCACACAAGCAGGGATTTTTTTTATTTTTTCTTTGTGTAGACTGGGAGGATTACTATCAGCAGCCAAAATCTCTCTAGCTAAATATCTGTGATGACAAGCTGTCAGGGAGTATTGTTCTCCTGTTTTGGACTCTCTTTCCTGACAGAACATGCTGAGTGATCATAATGAGAGTATCAGCACCACAGCAGACCCTCTTCTAATCTTGTTAGTTCCTAGATATGCAGAGTGGATGGAAAGGATGTGCAGAAAAGGCACAAGTGGGACTTGCAAGCTGACAAGACTTTTTCCGGAGCAGATCCAATGTAAAAGAGCCAAGACAGCAAGACTAGAATCAGAACCAGAAATTTCATGGTGGTAGGGAGTTCATTGTTTCCATCTGGATGCTACTAAAAGAGAAAAGTTGTGGTACAGTTGGTGAAGCTGAAAAGCAGAAACATGGTGAGAGAGTCTGTATGCTCAGGGACGGGGAGGGAGTGAATTGATCTATTGTCTTGTTCAAAATTCAGCCTGTTCCCTCAAACAGCCCTGTTTTGGGGTAGTTATGTTCAGCTCAGTGGAGAACAGGTACCCAGGTATTTGTCTAGGCAGGAGGTTAGTTCTGAACCCTCAGATGGATGATGACGAGTTTACTGCAAGAAACTGACTTTCTCTTCCCTGTGAGAAATCTTAGGGTCAGCCAGACCTTTCGGAGTCCTCATCCATCCTGCAGTCTGTACACTCATGCCACAAGAAGAGATGTTGATGTAAAAAAACCATGCTTAACTTGAGGAAACAGAGGGAGATCTCGCCTATAATGAGAAGTGAGAACACGTTGTTGAGTAGAAAAAGACTGAACAGCAGATCACTGGATTATATTGTAGTTTTGGGAATGCAGTTAATTTATAGAGACAAGAAGTAGCTTGGCTACATTCAGAGCAACCTAGTGGTATGTAGAGACTTTTCTCCTCTGTTAGCATGGGGAAACGTCACTCAGATTTTTCCCTGTTCCAGTAGAGATAGGAAGGCAGGGTCCTGTGAGAATTTATTATATGCTTTGTGAGATTCAAATCAGTAGAGTTAATATCCAATCTTTTTGGACTTCTTTGGAGAAGAGCTTCACATTCTGCCTTGTTCAGAGTTAATATGTTGAACACTTGTTTTTCTTGAGAAATGGGGAAAGATTTTTGTTCTCAGATCTGCATGCTCACGTCTTTCACTTCCGTTTTGAGAGTTCCCTTAATGTTTACTTGGAGATCTTGTTGTCACTGTGTTCATGGAAACCCTCCATTTTTTTGTTCTCATAAGCTTAGAAATCTTTCAGTTTTTCTGAAGTGAAGATAATTCCTCACAATTTAATGCAAGTGCCGAGTGGATGTTTGAGAGGTTTGAAACGCTTTTTGTGAATAACTGATTCACACAGAGCATTAGGGATTTCATTCCCAGACATGCTGCGAAATACAAGTTTTCATTTCTTCTGTACTGTTAGCTGAAGCTGGAAATACTCTGCAGTGATAGCAAAAAGTCAGTAGGCTATTTCATCTGAGCTAATGTCTGGGGGAGGAATGGAAGTCTTTTCCTTTGCTGTCTTAGATCCATGTTTGTTTTAAATTTCTTGGCCTCAGCAGAAGGCTGAAAAAGAACAATGTGTTTCTGTAGTTTCCTAGGACTGTCTCGCCTTGGGGGCAAGAGGTCTCTCTTTAAAAACCGTTTCCCGTTCAGTTTATCTCTTAAGGGTTTCATCCAGTTCCCGCTTCAGTTAGTTACAAGTCTTCTGACTTCAGTGCAAGTTGCTTTGAATCAAGATATGTGATTTTAACAATGTGAAAGACGTTAGTAGAACTGTCTAATTAACACTTCAAAACAAGGGCCCTGTGGGCTCTGCTGTGGCAAGTAAAATGCTTTTTTTTTCCTTCCAGCTGCTGCAAAGATGAGCAGTAATATGGACTGAAGCTTTAAGTTTTGCTGTTTGGCATGTTCTCATCATTGGAAGTGACAGATGGTCAGATTTTCAATACTTGGTTTAGTCCACAGGGAAATTAGTAATTTCCCTTTTTTTTTTCCATAGGAAGGTATAAATTGTTACCACAATGATCTTTTTTTATAAGCAATTTCACTGCTTTGCTTTACTTTAGGAAAAAAACATTGCTGGGTGAGATACCCCTGTGAGACACTGCTCCAGAGCTGACAATCTAGGAAGGATGTTGGAACTCTGGTCAAGCTGAGAGCGAATTTTTTTCCTTCTTAGAAAATTCTTACTATAACTTGTATTTATCCAATTTTCAGGTCTTTGGTATCTGAGGAACCTTTAATTAAGCCATAACTGATTCTTCACTAGAACATGACCCTTTGCAACATTTGCAAAAAAGTTCTTATAGTCTCAAGAAAAAGCCATTTAGAAAGAATTTCCAGTTTGTTTTAAATTTATCTGCCTTCTGTAGTTAGTACTCAGAATACCAGACTGTAGGAAGGTCACTGCAGTAGCTGATCTTTCTGAAGGAAGTGGGAAAGCCTCAAAGTGTTGTAGGATGTCTGGTGAATTCGTTTGAGGGCAAGGTTGTTTCCCTGTTAGCAGTATCCCCTGAGAAGGTCTTGAAGACCGGCTATTAATGTACACATCTGAATCTGCATTTGTGCCTGCTTCTCTGTATCCATCAGCACTGAAACACATCCTTTCTCATTTCCAGCATTCACCTATAAGCTTTAATTTGTATGCCACTAAGTTGTAAAGTATGCAAAGCTGCCAGACACTTGTGTTGCAGGGTGGCTGTGGATTCACTGGGGAGTAGCTGGAGGGCACAAAGATCTCAGTGTGCTCTGGGTAGATGGGTCCTGCATCCCGCTCCAGTGTCCTGCTCTTCTGCTGTTCCACAGGTTGCTGTGCCTGTGTCTTGAGGCCAGAAAGATGCAATTACCATGCGAGTGCACTGCATCTAGCAAGGGGTTATCTTTAAAAAAGTTCAAAGAGGTAGGCCTGCTTGTAAGCTGTGGCCCCAAGTGTGCCCTCATGCCTGTCCTGGAAGGCACTGAGGTGCCTTGGTTGCAGCGTCTGTACCAGATGGCTGGACATCTCCATCCCCACGAGTGACCCAAGGCTGCTTTGATTTCACAGTACCACTCTGGTAAAGAAAAGGAGAGACAGCGGCACCAGTCCTAGCTATGCAGCCTGTCTACAAGCAGAAAAGCGTGCTTGTGTGTGTTCAGGTCTTCAGAAAGCGAGGCAGAGCAGATGGGAATCTGCAAAAGAAGGGGAAAGTGCATTAAAGTGATTAGTCCTTATTACCCAGTTTCTTCCAACATCTTTGCAAATATCGACTATGAGTCATTCTGAAGCCTTGTCATTTTTCCTGTGGTTAAGAATTCCCAGACTTTCAAGATGTGTCCCGTTAGAAACATGGATCTTCTCCAGACTTTCACAGTGATTTAGGCTATTATAAACAAAAGTCAAGAAACCTTAGCTCAAAGCTTTTTAAAACAAAACAAAACTCATCAACACAGTCAAGGTAAGATTTATGCATTAATATAAACCAAATTCTAGTCTTCCTAGACAGAAATTAAGGAATATATATTTAACTATTTGCATACTCAGTATCAACACTTTAGAAAAACCATCCGGTGTTTACTTATGCAAGGATGTTTGTAAGAGATGTGCTTTATTGTGTCCCTCTTTTTGTGAAGAGAAGAGGAATTGGAAGTTGACTGCACCATTTATATTTTGAGACCAAGCCAGATACTAGGAACAATACATCTTCGAGAGCACGCGAGACAAAAGATGCAGTCCTGTTCCTACCGAATCCTGTGGGAAATCTCCCACTGACTTCAGAGAGGACAAGGATTCCCACCTCTATTCTAGTAGAGAACACATATGGCCAGATGGTAAAGAACTTTGCAGGCTCTGCTTGGAGGCCACTAAGGGCAAAACTGCCTAAGCATAGAAAACATCAGAGGAAAATGGGGAAAGAAAAATAGATATGGACATATTTAATGTTTGTTTCAAATTTATTTCTCTATTTTTCAGTATCTTTCATATGAGGGAGAGGGCGGTGCTGTTTTCATGTCTTTAGGCACACAATACAGAACCTAAGTTCTACTAAATGAGTAAATTTCCCAGATATAGGCACTGAGAATATTAAGTGGTGGAGGGTGAACTCCAGAAATACTGGCATATCCGGAGCCTGACCAATTTAATAGCACACCACAAGACCACTTTCTTCCCTGTTGTATCGTATCCAACACGGTGGCAAATTATGTTTTTCCCAGTAATAGCCTTCTTGGGCAGCAGTTGTGCAGTGGGAGGGGTGACTTAAAATAAAAAACCAACACTCTTGACTCCGGGAGAAGTCTTCCTACTCAGAGTTATTGGAGGACTCTCCTTGTATGTCACAGATGCAGCTGGCAAACCCTGAACAACTCCCCGCTTCTTGTCCCTGTAGCATTTGTAATAGAATTTGACATGCTGCTCTGACATCCTTCAACATGCACGTTTGTAAGCTCATTGCTTTTCAGCTAGTTGCATGCTTCTGTGTTTGTTGGTGGAGCTGATATCGGCCCTTGCCGCTGTAACATTTGTGTTGTCATGCATGTGTTGGAGTAGTCTGATCTATAGTAGCAAAATCAGTCATTAGAAGGAGTAACCAGGGAAATTAGTGTCCTCATCGCATTTAAAGCATTATGGTTTTAGTATTTTGGCCTGGCAAATCACTTATTCAGGTAGTCCCAATTAACTAAAATTCATAAAAAGTAGTAGTTGCAGACAAAGGCGAAGAGATTGGGACTTTGAGGATGAGCTACGATGCTTAGTAATACATTCACAACTTAAGCATGTGACTAGGGGAAAGAAGAGGCAGAAGAACATGTTAAGAAATCCTGTATTTTAGACCACTTCCCCCACATTCCCCCTGTCCCTGCTTTTTTAATATGATATGGCATATTTTTTGTGTGCCTAATTGCTCTGGACCATATGGAAGGATGCACCTGAGGTGATAGGTGAGATGGATTTAGCCAAAAGATCCTGGGAAAGGAGCTCAGAATTTGAAAGAAGGTAGGACAGCACGCACCCAAAAATCCCTTGTCAAGGTTATTAACTCGGTGAAGAGCTGCATGAAGTTTGAGATTTGGTTTAGAGCTGGTTCCTTTCATTTTTTTTCTTTTTTGACTTTTTTAACAAGGTCATTGGGATGTTTGCAGTTTTGCAACCCCACAGGTGCACACTGTGGACCAAACCCTTGCAGTTTAGCATCTCGGGGATACTTTGCTGTGTTTGCAACAGACGAAGAGACACGGAAGGCAGTCTTCTGTTTGAAAGTCTAGATTGTGCTTGTGTTCAGGTAGAGAGAGCAGGCTGGCTGTAGTCTGCATGCTGAGTTTGGTTACCTGTGGCATCCTTGTGTCTGTGTAGCCCAGTAGCATGCTGGGGAATGAGTCAGTGGGCAGAAGAGCTATAACAGATTATGGTGGGTGCAAAACAGAATAGCCCTTTCAACTATTTTGGAGCTGTCTTGACTCATGCTGGGAGGAGACCTTTCTCTAGTTTCCCCTGACAGTCTCTTGTACTCATTTGTTTTTCTTACAGTGGTGGTTTATGCTGCATGGACTGCAAGTAGAGAGCAGTCTTCCTCTGACACACGCCTGCCTTACACCCCTCCTGCTCTTGGAGACCAACACTGGCACAAACCCTTCCTTGAAGAGGTTAAAGAAATGGCTGTCTTGGATTCATTGCGGGATGGAGCTGGTAAGAAATTGAGTGGTGTGCGGTGCCAAACCCATGATGTGTGTGCTCTTTCCATTGGGAACACTGAGTCATAAAACGAAATAAAAAGCTGTTACATTTCTGCATGATGAAAAAAACGGGCCCCAGTCTAGCCTCTCTTATGCACTTACACAATCTCTGTCCAGTGAACGCTTTCCCTATTATAGGTTATGAAACCTGGCTCCCCTTGGTAGATATTCAATTTATTTCAGCTGAAAAGAATTGGGCGTCACCTTGGATGGGCCTTCTCCCTCACCCCCAGTCAGGGCCAAGCACTAGTCTTGTGACTTTCTAAATACAATCCATGTTACTTGCTGTTATTTTAATTTAGCTGAGAAGGTCTTGGCAGTGTCTCCATTTGGTTGTGTTGTCAGCTGGTTGCATTGCTGATCAGTTGTCCAAGGTATGCTTGGTAGAAACTAGAGAAGGAAGCGCTTCTAATAGCTATGGTTCCCACTTCTAGCTCCTGTTTCAGGTGCAGAGCAAGAGTGTAACATATTAACAGGAGAACTATTATCAGATAATTAGAGGCAAGGAAGCTTAGGAGAAGATGTGAGTTTTCTCACTTTCTGTGTCCAGCGTAAGATGCACAAGTTAAGCATCAGGTTTTATTGCACGTTCAGTCATAATGTGATTTTGATCTGGTTTTAGGTCTGCAGCTTTCTTCATAAGTAGGTTAAACTTAGGAAAAAAATCAATTATTGCAATTATGAACTGAGATACACAGTTGAGTTACAGTTTATACTGCTGTGACCATAGATGAGCCATGGTCTCAAACAATCTGAGATTTCTGCAAATGCCCCTTTGTTGCCTGACATATGAACAAATGCAGTATAATGCAAACTGTATGACGGAGAGCTTGAACTGCCTTTGGCAGAAGCAGCATAGCATCAGCAAAAGGTAAACAGAATGTGACAAGAAGCAATAAGGAATGTTTTGCTTTATGTAAGGACTAAGGCACAGCTGAAGGAATTGCTGCTCCTTGTGCACACCATAACAATTGATAATTATGTGAGTTGTCCTGTGTCTTAGCTGAAAGCTGTTACTTGTGTTTTGTGCAGGCTGGGTACGGATGCTCAACTACTGTGGTTTTGCTGGTGGGAAGTTGTTGAGACAGGATAACTTGATTGTTTGGACATTGAATAGTAGGGTTTCCCGAGTGATGCCATTTTGATGAGGTGGAAGTATGACCTAGTTATACAGTGGCTAACTAGCTGGAATACTTGAAGTCCAGCTACTGTCTGTCGGGAGTAACTTCTCATGCGGACTTGCAAAGAAGTCTTTCTTGCTTCAGAGGATGCTGGTCTTGCTTAGGCCAATACTGATGAAGCTTGTGGGTGAGCAGGAATGCTCATTTCACAGCCCTGTCTCCTTGGCCTATGCAGAAACTCAAAAGAGCATCCAGCTACATAGCTGAGAACATAATCTGTGGAGCCTGGGTGGTAGTGCTGCTCTCTGGCCACGGTCTCATAGGTGCTACCCTTGCGCATTTGCACTCTGCTTGTATTAGCTGTGTGATATGGACGTGAGGCATGGAAAAGTCCTTCCTTGTCTGAATCCTAAGCATTGATGTCAATCATGTGCTTCCTTCATTTTGTGCTGCTGGTTATCACCAGGAACAACAGCCTGCATGCATTTGGATGTATTGTAAGCTAATGAGAATGAAATCTAGGTGGTGTAAGGATGGCACTGCTGTTCTGGTAAGGCAGATTCTTCCAAGCACTGTCTCCTCTGATATGTGTGCTTAGGGGAAGTTCTGCTGTTCTGCCCTCCCGTGGGATGTACGAGCAAGAATACAGCTACTTGGTGACAACTGGATTTCTCTCCAATGTCCTGCCTGAGCCACTAAATTCACTTCTAGCTAGCTTAAGTTGTGCTAGTGAAAAGATTCTTGTTGCTTTGATTGGACTTGACTCACTTTAAGCACCAAGTTTTTCATGTGCTCTGGGAACGCATCCTTGCTTTTCAGTTCAGCGTTCTGGACAAAACACTGAAGTTATCAGTGCGTGTGAATTTCTGGAGGCAGGGTGGTTTCCTGCTTGCCATGGGAACAGAGTTAAGAGCCAGGAACTTTGTTTAAATCGCTTTGTTATTAGCAGAGTGCACTGTGGCCTTTGGCATTCCCCAATTCGGCTTCTCTATCTGCAAACTGAAGGCAAATATGGTACCTACGGTTTGCGGGAATGTGGAGAGTTACTTGAGATGTATGCAGCCTCTTAAAAAAAATGTAAAGTGATACATCTGTTGAGTATTAATGGTTTGTTAAATTTATTGAGTGCTTTGGGACTGCTGAATGAAAGACCTTATATAAATGGCACTTAATTATTGTTATTACTAGAAAAGGACTAGCACAAAAGCAGCAGTTATCTGGGAATCTATGAAACAAAGATCTGGAGCATACTGCCAACATCTGCTACCACTTAAAACTTCAAGCCACTTACATGAGGCACTCTAACGTGGAGAGACACATGGAGGAGTAGTTTTGCAATCACTGAGTTGTGGCAGTCCTTCAGTCGGGCTGTTCGTATGCTAAGTGTATTCTGTACGCCTTACCCTGTGGGAAGTACTCTGCCCTGGTAGGACTGTCACAGGGATTGAATGATACTCTTATCACAAATCTGCTTTAAACATTGCTGCTTCCTTCCTCACAGAATTGAACAGAAATGTGCACTGATGTTTTTCATTCATGACCTCAAGTGTCCTCACAAACATGGGCAGGGCTGTACTGTAGAGCACAGAGCAAAGTTTTCCAAGGCAGGTAATGAAGCTTTCTATTTCTGGGAGCCCTAACAGCTCCTTCAAACTCTTGGATTTCAGCATGTGGAAAAATCCATTAGTGTATGGTGTTTAGCTCTGGGTGCACAATCTGCTTTGCTTCTGGAGCAGTGGGAAGCTCTGCCCATCAGTTTGAAGAGAAACTGATAACCTTGTAGCACCAGCCTACTGTGAGGCGTCTACCCATTGGCTTCGGAAGAGAGAGAATGAGATCTTCCACACCAAATGTGGATTGCTAATGACTATGGCAGTCTTTTTAGGCCTATTTTCTAGCAATTTCACTGATAATATGATGAATTCACTGATAAGCTTGCTTTCTTCTAGCCCTTTCTATGGAGTAAGAACAACAGAGGAAATAGGGTAGGTAGGGCAAAGGGATTTATTTATATGGTCCTATTTATGTTCATATTGGGGACCAATAAACCATCAACTGGCTTGTGACTGTGAGCAAAGCTGTTTGCCATGAGGACCAGGCAGTGTAAATGACTGGTGAAGTTTTGTATGGTGACTGAACTGAAACAAATTCTTCCCAAAATAGCTAAAACAGATCCCTTAGTCATTATGAGAGTATACTCAGCTAAAAACAAAGCCCATAATTCATGAAAGAAGGTGCCACTGCTTTTTTTTTAGCCTACTTGTTAAATAGAATCCTGGAGTATGGGAGCTTCCAAATCTTGTTCTGATAGCTATTTATGGATTTTTATATTGTATAGGACCAGCATCCTGTAGAAAGAGGCCCAAGCCAGAATATTAGATGTGTGAGCAGCGCTTCTAGGACACACAAGATCCAACTTGAAGTTTAGTTTTGTATCAGGTTGAGGAGCAGCTTGCATTTCAGAGGTCTCCCATGTCACATGGATTTCCTAATCACAAGAGGAAGAAAAGGGGGGGCTCCACCTCCATTCCCTCTCTGGTGTCTCAACCAGCCTCAAATTCTCTAAGATGCTTCGTTTAGATTCACCTGCTGTATTTTTTCCAGCAACATTCATAATGGCATGTTAACTCTGTTTTGTACATAAGTACTTCATTATTCAGCAAAACCTTTTGTTAGCAATTGGCAGGAAAGAGGACTGATGCTAAAATCTATAGGTTCTTTTTCCATGAGATACTTCTTCTGGATTTGGCAGCTTAACTACAAATGGAGGCAAAAAATAGCAGCAGTGAATAATCTAAGTACTTTTACTCCTGTTTGATCTTCCCTGCTCTTATGACATTTTTGTTGCTCTTTCCACCCTCCATAGATGTAGACAAATGTTTCCTCAAGCATCTGCTCACCCATGAATCAACACCAACAAAGTCTTGTGGTTGCTCAGCACACTTGCATTAGTAATATTTTGGCTACGAACAGTGCCAGTCACAGGAGTTCCCTGTGCTCAGGACACATCTATGATTGCTCTTGCACTTGCTTTTCCAGAATACTAGGAGGAAAGATTGCCTCAAGAGTTCATAGCTTCATGGCTAAGGAGAGAGCAGTACCATTCCTGTTTCTTAGACCTTTCTCTTGTGCAGCAAAAGCTGTGCAGCCTCACTTCACTCTGTACAACAGGGAGCCTTGCGGGAGTAAAGTACGCCAAAGATTATTTAGTTCCCAGATAATTCCATGGTGACAGGAGCTGTAATTTCCACAGATAAATCTGTGGGTTCTGGTTTTGACCTTGAGTCTGTGGCTTTCCTACATGTGTGCTGGACTGTAAGAGTGCGCAGTAGGGGGAATGTTAATTTGGGCATGGAGGGTTCGTCCTTTTGCCAGTGGTTTAGGAGAATGGAACTTAGTATTTGTGCATCAATTTGAACTCTTACTTTGCAGAAATCTTGTTTCGTTATCGGGCAGTGGATACATATTTCCTTCCAAAGGCAAGCAAGAGAATATTGCAGTTACGACTTGTATGTATTTGACTAGACTTTGAGAACTGACTACACTTCAAATTGTGCTAAATAGTGCATGTCATGTATCATTCACAATTCAAACTGCTTGGTTTCACTGCTTCATGGTCTGCTCTACGCAGGTACTAATGTTTAATGGGATAATTCCCTCAGTTAATAAGGAGCTAATTTTTTTTTCTTCCTAGTCTTGACATTTCCCCTTAGGAACAATTAAAGCTGGCTCCTGATACTTTAACTTTGACATTGTCTTTGATATTTTTCTAATCAGACAAAGTCTTAAGTAAGTATTATTGGTCCCTAGTGGTTTAGAAACCAGAAGTCACAACCTCAAAGACTGAAAAATTAGAACAAAATTCCTTTTTTCTACACCTTCTGTTTCTAAATTTTTTTAGGGCTGGTCAGTGACCCTGACATGAAGTTCAGGCAGATGGGATGGCCCTTCTGTGAGCTTTCCAGTGTTTAAAATTTAGGCTCTACATGGAGCATACTGAGCATCCCCCTTGCATGTGCATTCCCTATCGGGGGAACTGAGCTCAAGACAAGCCCCAGTGTGCTTAGGAAAGATCATTCATTTTCAGTCTCATGCTGAGGACTTGTATGACTATAGTAGCCCGTAATGCCCAGGAGAAATAAATCCTGTGCTGCTGCAGCTCAGTTTGCACTCTGGTTTTCTAGTGGTTGTGATCTCTCAGGCCCAGCTACTGCTGAATTTGTTCCTCAGGATCATTCAGCATATTTGTATTGGGGATTTTATTTGGAAGTGGAAAGAAAGCATGATCCTTCTGCATTGGATCAAGAGCTGGATGAATTTTCTATCTTCCTTTGCAGTAGTTTCAGGAAATGTTGTTTTGTTCCTGGTGATGCTCCATCAGAGTTGCTCTGAGGAGACGCTCTGGCTGACGTGCAGCTCAGTCCTTGGCACTTGCTCCAGAAACACTTCTGCCAAATGCCTCGCCACTGAGTTACTGCTCCCGAGCGCCAACTGTTTGCTCTTTGCAAGGTGGGGAATGCTGGGGAAGGGAAGCATTTCGTGAATCACAGCTCCCACGCCTTTACATACCCACTAATTCCCAGCCAAAATACTTTCACCCTTACTCACACCAGATACCACCTTTACTCCAAAATCTTTTCCATCTATCCTGTAGGCTGTCATGCATAACGGAGGTGAGAGGCTCTGGGGCTTCTCTGAAAAGATAGATGGCTGGCCTGAAGCAATAAATGTGTGTGCCTCCATCAGACATTTGAGTTACCTTAGTGACTTCTGTTTTCTTCTGTTCCTGCTGTCGGCTGCTATCACCAACACGGGGTGATAGCAGAAAGAGGACCGAGTTACTCATCAATTTGGCTGTGGGAATATCTTGCAGCTTGATGAGAAGCAGTATCTATTTTTTAAGTGGGTGCTTTGACAAGCTTTCCTAGCTTTGCTAGCTTTCAGTGGGACTGTGATAATCCTTCACTGGATGCGTATTTGGTAGCAAGCCAGAAAGGATATTTCCTTTGGGTCTTTAGCTAGTGGCAGGGATTTGTTGCAGTATGGCCTATTTTAAGCACCTTAAAACGTGTGCTGACTGGTGTAAGACACTCAAATGGCTTGATATTAAGATTCATGTGTGTTGATGCGAGACAGGACCCATTCAATCATTTGTCTGAAATCTTTGACACTAGAAAAATCATACTCAATGAAATGGATTGTATTGTTTTTGTAGTACTGGCGTGAGTGGTTAAAATTCAGGTTTCTTAAAGATAGGACAGGTTTGAGAGGAACGTGCTTCCTCAGTCTGCATAGAACTATCAGTGAGACTGTACAGCATGCAGTAAGCAACTCTGCTTCTTCCATGGCCCTTGGAAGTGGAGGAGGTGAGGTGGATGCTGTTTGTACCACTGAGATTTGAGGAAGCAGTTCAAGACCCAGGGTGGATACCCACAATCTGGAAACACCAAGCCTGAAACTACAAAGGTAGATCTGAACTGTTCTGCTGGGCCAGACATGAAACATGTTCTGGCACAGGATCAATGTCAGAACATGGCACCACTCTGAATCCATGATATTTCATGGGCTGGAAACTCAGCCTCAGAAAATAGGGAGCATTAAGTCAGATATTCTCTTCGTAACTATTTGAGCTCACTGCGTAGAGAAAAGTCAGGTAATGGTGGTGTTGCTGGCACAGAGCATTTGAAGGAACTAGATGTGAGTGTCGGGCAATACCTGAAGCTCTTATGATCTTACAACATTAGCAGAGCCTGGAAAGGAGAAGACTATGTTTTCTTGTTGGTGTGGAAACTGTTGTTGCAACATTAATCATGAAGATATAGGTCTTGATAGCCCTTTCCACCATATGTTAAGGTGGTAAGAGTGGTGTTCTTGCCACAATCCTTTTCTTTCTTTTCCCATATCTGTGAAATATGGATGGTCTGCTTACTTGTTAATCTTCCTAAATGTAATGGAAGGATATTTGTCTATACTTTGAGTTGGTAATTGGACACCTAGTGAAATGGATGCGCATTAACTGGCCAAATCCTACTAGGCGTTATCTTGTCCTCAATGAGGACTGAATTTGCTAGGTAAAATGACTGTTGCTCAAATATGAATAGAGACACTTCAGCTGGGCTGATGATGTTGAAGGCTGGTAGAAGTGACTGCAGCTGGCTCATGCTTTGAGGCGGCAATGCCAGGCAGGAGTTTGTCACTAAGAAAGTGATTGATACTATTCCCTCCACCCTGCTCCCCTCCCTCAAGCTAAAACTTTCCATGGAAATTTTAGCTGCGTTGGCTCTGGCTGAGACTTCAGGCTTAGAAACATCCTTGTACTTCTGCTCACATTCTGGTGTTTAATAAAACACAGCAGTGAGCCAACCCCTACGAGCTTACAGTCTGGTTAGTGTGGCCTTCCAGTGATTCACGGGTAAAAAGTTGGCCTTGGCTCCCAAGATGGTGGTTATTTTCTTTATGGTCATGCCTGGTAGTCTCCAGGGTGTTCAGGTTACAGAAAAGGGGTGACTCAGCTATATCGACATCTGAACTGTTTTACAATGTTGTCTGTCTTAGCCATATGAAGAGCTTGAGCAAACTGGGAGCGGAGCTCAATGCCTGTGGTTAGCTGAGTTCAGTCCTGGCCATGGTGAGAGGCAGCTTCTTCTCCTTAACTCGGTGATAAGCCATTGACAAGTTTGGCTAGCACTAAGAATTAGGAACCTTTGTTTTGGAAAGAAATTTGGCATTAGAAAACAGAGTCGTGATGCTTATTTTGTTCAGAACTGAGATACAAAGAATTTCAGGATGTGGTTCTGACTTTCTCAACCACAGCGTAGCGCTTTATTTTACTCACAACTTTAATGTGATGGGCTGCTCAGGCTCTAAAGAGTTGGGTCAGCCAGAGTCCGGTCTTCAAGAATCTGCAGAAGTTCACACCGGGTATTTGTGGCAAAACTAGAAATAAAACCCATGTCTCCAGAGACTTGGTCATGGTCACTGTAAGGCAGTCTCAAGGTGCTTTTTCCTTGTGTTATATGAAAAGAAGGCTAGACCAGAGTGACTTGACAGTTTTTCATTTTGCAAGGAACGGGAGCAGATTCACTCCTTCCAGTGGCGATGAGAATTGCCTCTGTGTAAAGTCCATAAGCTACGAGAGATGAAGTTGAACATTATGTACAAATTAGAAATGTAGCTTTTGCCCAAGAACTAAAGACACAGGAAAAACAGAGTCGTAGCCTTGGCAGCAGCCTGGAACATACAGCGAGTACTTATGTTGGGTGTGGGATGTAATGCCATTACTTACTACTGTTGCAATAAAGGCTTCCAATCTGTCTTGCAACGATCGCTGGGAGCAAAGAGCTCAACAAGCCCACGGGGAAATACTGTGTGATTTCTCTAAACCAAACCAGCCACTCATCAGCCATTGCCTTAAATCTCTAAACCTGCTCTGCTCCTCAAGCTAAAAGTGCTCCGCTGCTCCAGGCGAATCATGCAACTTGGGCAATTAAATTAGAAAGCAGGAGGCACTCTCTTGTCTGGGAGACAGGGGTACAAACACAATGAGTACAAACTGGTTTTTTTTCTTTTCACTGTGTCAGGGTTGGGAAGAGTTTTTTAATATAGGAATAAAAAAAGATGAGCTGTAATTCTTTTTTTCCATTTGGAATATGAGGGGGTAGAAATCATACCTCTAATAAAAAAGGAGAAAAGCATGTTATTGGACCTGTTGAGGGCATGAAAAATTTCTTACATTTCGGTTCAGTTTCAGCAGCTGAGCTTGGCAAAGAAAAAATCTGTAGAAGAAAGAAACATTGTTTTAAATGAAGCCATTTCAGGTTCTAAACTTGGGACTTTGCCCTTGAAAAATGTTACAGTGAACCATCTTGAGAAATTTGAAACTTAACTCTCATCTGGAATAACTCTTTCCTATGAATATTTTCATTTTTAATGAGGTTTTTATTTGCTCCAATGTTTTAGTGAAATATTCCTAAATAACTCTTAATGCCCCTAAAAAAAGTACCTCTTCCACGAATTCAAACCAACTGTTATTCAAATAAGGCTTTCCATGAAGGAAGAAGATACGTGAAGGTGTATTTGCATTAGGGAGCACTCTAAAGTTCAAAGCCCGGTTCAGTCATTTGGATCAGCTGGGTGATACTGTACTCGAGACTGCAGAGACCAGCATGCTGAAGGTGCAGTGCTTTGTGTTTTAACCTTCCTCTTTTAAATTTGTGGCTCTAAATGTCACAGAAATTGCTGCCATGCTTTGGATACTCTTGGGTATTGGAACTTGATCAAACTTTCCTATCAATCATCCTCACGTACCCAAGGTACTTCAGGCGAGTGCAGGGAAGGGTTCCTGGCTAGGGCAATCTGTAGTACCCAGAGCAGGTTTCTGCTGTACCTTGCCCTCTGGAGTGGTCTCTTTCTTGTTAAGTGGTTGGAGAGAGATTCTGCCTGGCTGTGTTAGGACCCTAGATGTATGTGATGTGACAATCTCCCTGTGAAACCCTGGCTCACTGAAGTGATGAGAACGTCCCTGCTGACATCTGTGCACCCAAGGTTTCACCTGCAGCAACTGAGCGTGACATTTTTGTTCTATCTAATTCTCTTGGGGGCTCTGTTAGAAGCACAGCCACAAGGAAGACTTCTGGCACCATGCTTCCTGGGTGACATCATGGACCGTGATTCTTAAAAGGCTGCTACATGCACGGGAAAGAATTTGATCTTGTACAAACAGGACAGCCACACACAGTTATGGTCAACTGGCATGTTCTGCTTCTCAGTAAATATACGCTCTTCTGCTGAGATGCATCCCTCTTTGTTTCAGTTGCCAACAGTTTTCAGCTGACATCACAGTTGCATGAAGGCCACACCAAGTAGGAACTGTATTAACCAGTTCCTTCATTATTTTCCTCTGATATTCTGATTTTATCCTCTTCTGTTCCTCTGTCTACTGTTTTACATAAAACACTGAATGGGAGCATATTGGGTTTTTGTTTTTGTCGTCATTAGTTGAAGACAGTGTAGCACTGTAAGCATGCAGGCAGAGCGGGTGGGACTCAGAAAGATGGTGCTGGGGATGATGGAACTATGGTTCTTAAAGTATTTAGACCCAACCATGCTGTCATCATCCATCTAACTTCCCCCCTGATCACAATCAGACAAGAGGTACAAGTAGGATCCTGTGTGATGCTTGATGTATGCTATGAGATTGATCCAGTCACACAGTTAAGGAGGTGACTAAAAATCCCTGAAGAATTGCATGCTTCATCACAGAAGGGTCTGTGTGTGTCCCTGCTGCCAGGGAGGGAGCAGTGCTCCACGCAGCCAGGGATGCTTGATCTCCCATGGATTTCTGGTGAGCTGGTAACACGCTCTCGTCTGGGTTGCTGTGGGGGGATATCGATGGAAGCTCTGCAAATCATGGCTTGGGTAGGGCTGGATTGAAGTATCAACTTGCGAAGTTTGTGAATTCCATTAGTCAGACTCAAAAATGCAAAGCAAAATTAGTTTGAAGAAATAATAGTAGAAAGCAGAAACCTTTCTACATTTTAGAGCATAAGAACGGCTCTGCTGGGTCAGATCACAGGTGTGCCTGGCTTGGTATCTTGTTCCTAGCATGGTCCAGAGGTAGAGGTCTGGAGAAAGCATAAAAATAGAGCACTTATGTAACAGTACTTCCCCCAGATACACTCTGAATCTCCAGCAATTGTGACTGGAAGGCTTCCTGAGCCAGAGTTTGTTTCTTTGTGTTTATTAATTCTAATTTTGATTTCAGAAAATATTTCTGTTCTCCTCCATAGGGAACTGCAGAAGGTCCTGGGCTGTGGAAGCAGCAGTGTGACTGGCCTGCCCAAGCGCAGCACGATGTCCCGGGCAGGACTGCAAAGCAGCTGTTCTGCACGCAGGTCAGCTTGGTCCAGCTGCTCGTCCTCCTGGTGAGGCTGTTGTTTGCGATCACGGGGTGCAGGAGGTGCCAGGCTGCCTTTGATTCCTACCTGTGGTGCCAGTTCTGGTCCAAAGAGTCAGTGAGGTGGGTGGAGAGGAGATACTTCAGCCTCACTCAGGAACAGCAGGCAGGGAGAAGGCAACGCTCTGAGCTCTTAAACTGGTAAGGAAACCCAGGCTGTGGTGTATCTGTCACTGCAATTGAACGGGCTGCTCTCCGCAGAGCCTGAATTAGCTCTGAAGTTAGGATATCCAGTTTACTGCTGCAACAAGCAGCCACGTGTGTGCTGTCTCTTCATGAAGTTACCTTGGATGCCCTGCCTTTCCATGTCTAACATGGAACAAGGCTAGGCTTTGGCTTTCACCAGGACAGCAACATCCCCAGCACTTTTACAGGCACTTTGCAGTTCAGACAAAGTCTAATTTGCATTAGGCATCACAGGCTGATGAAGTCAAACACATGTAGGGATAATGCCAAGCAATAAATCTGGACTGCACTAGAAGTCACTCTTGTTCTGCGCTGAGGCTGTTCCAGTAACTAACTGCCAGCTAATAAAGAAATGTCACCATTAAAGATGCCACTAAGCCTAGCCCATTTGTCTGCTGATGGAGACATTCCTTGTCTGGCTTCCTTGTGAATCACAGGGAGAGTGAAAACTTACTTTCCAGGCCTCCTACTCAAATTTTTCTTGACAATATTAATCTAGGGTCCTGATGTTGTTCTCCAGAAGTCTCCTAGGTAGCCAAGCCAAGAGAACAGGAGGTACTTCAGGAGCTGGTCCAAAGTCCTACAGCTTCCAACCTTGTTTGCACCATGAAGTTTCCACTGTAGCTTTGGAAGACCAGAGAGAGAGTCCAAACACCAAACCGACTGGTACAGAAGATGCAGTTCACTGGTTTCAGTGCATCATACTGAGGTCAGTGGGATCAGGTAGAAGGGCACACTTTTCCTCTCTATCCAAACTGTGATATGATGCAAGGAACTTCAGGTATGATTCCCAGAAGCACAATGTACCACACTTTTTTCACTGTGAAATCAACCCTATTACTCTGTTTGTCTGCCTCTAAAATGTTTAGTTCCCAGTATGAATTTAGAGTTGTTTTATTGCTTAGAAAGAGTGGATAAGGGTGCAGATCTGAATGGATAGAAAGGTCGTAGGGTCTGAGTTAGAACCCAGTGCTCAAGAGGGTAACATACATTTGCTGGGGTGGTTCTAGGAAGATTAGAGTAAGTACTTAGCAAAATGGGTGACTTAATATTTTTGGATTTTTCTGTGTCTTGGTGAGCTACCATTCTAACAGGACTACTGTTACTTTAAAGATTGATGCCCTCCATTCCTTTTTGTGCGCAGAACTAAATGCTAGAGCCTCAACCACAAGCCTTGCTTTAATTAGGTCTGCTTCAAATAGCAGACATGTACACATGCTACAAAGAATTATGGGCTGTTGCTGCCAAGGATGCCATCAAATGACTGAGTGAAAGGGAACATTTACAAACAAATAAAACCTGTTATTAGGGAGATCATTAATGAAAGGCCTTTGAACAAAATAACCCCCTCCCCCTCAAAAATGTTTGAGGTTGTTTTATTGTAAGCTTCTCTTTTTTTTTCCTTTCTTTTTAGTAAGCTACATGGGAAGATAAATACCACCCAGTTCCTCCACGAGAAGTGACTGAAGAAGCAGTCAGCATCATATGGGTCAGTTCTTTGGGACGTGGAGTTTTCGCAACAGCTCATGTCATGTGTCTGTCCACCCCTGCCATTTTGCACAGATGTAGTGAACTTCACAGTCTGCTCTAATTAGCACCAAGCCTGATGAGAAGCTGTGGAGTGGGAATTCAGGAGTGGAGGGATGGGGAAAAATAATTCATACCATTATTATTTGGTTTTGGTTAGCTAGGGAAAATGTTCGCCAGGCTGGAAAATACGACCTGGCACTTAGGGTTTCATTTAGCAAATGGGGGTGAATAGCTGGGGGACAGGGGAACAGGTCTCTTTTCCTGTTTTTTGGATCATGTAGGCAAGAGTTTGCCTGTCATGTTGTCTTTGCTTGCCTTGCTGTACTGAGCACCGAGCTGACAAGGTAGGAACAACGGTTGCTTGCTTTGTTTTGCTGCAGGGAGGTCACTGCTTCCTGGCAGAGCAGCAGCCGTTTGTCCTTCCCCAGCAGCTCCAGTTCCTTATCCAAAGTAATTGGTGTGATTTCCTAGTGAATGTAGCATCAGCAGGTCAGGAATACCTGGTCTGTGTGCCAGAGAGAGCTCTTCATATGCTGGGCCGGATATATCTGCCTGAGGAGCAGATGTTCTCTCTTGTGCCATATTTGCGATGGAAAGAGCTGGGAGGACAGCTCTGTTAAATCACTGAAGATCTTGCTTTCTGTGAGAACCCAGTCCTGGCTCAAAGATGGCTAAACAGATGAGAAGTGCCCGCAAAGGAGAGGAGGAAAGAGAAGCCCTGAGAAAGATGCTGGTTTCTCCATAAGCTCTTTCATCGGGCAAGTGGTAATGTCGAGAAGAGAGCCCACATCTCCTTAGGGTCTATCTACCTTTACATTTGCTCAGCCAGTTGCTCATAGCCTGAGTTACAAGGTGACTCTACATCTCTTGTCCCTGTTACAGTACTCTGTTCCTGGTGTGTATCATCTGTTTTGAAACCAAGAAGGGCTGATGGACCAAGTTCAAAGACACTTGCCTACAGTAGCACCCAGTTTACCTGCAACAGCATATGTTGTTGTTGAAGAAAAGGACAGGCCTTGCTCTGCAGTTCTGACTGTCCAAGGGTGAGGTGGTGCTCCCTCATACTGGCATGCGACAGGCAGGGTGAGGGAAGCTTATTTCTGAGCTGGAGACTGACTGGGGCTTTCCAGGAAAGCCAGGGCTTTGCTGAGAAACTCAGAGCAGTTTGGCAGATTCTTGGGAGCTGGAAGTCATACCCAAAAGAGAAACGCAGGAGTTGATCAGTGTGGAGAAGAGGGAGGGCAAGGCCAAAGTACCTGGCATGGAGGAGGCAGTCTATACTCCATCAAGGAACCTAGCTTGCTTGTGCAGCAAAGCGAGTCAGGGTCCTGCAGCTCTCCAATATTGCTTCTGGTCTGACTCCGTTCATGAGCTCAAACAGCTAGCAGAAAATGGATGATGCAGAAGAAGCATCTTTGGAGTTGGAAGCAGTAAAAGGCTTGGCTTCTTCCATAGCAAATGTTTCCGGGAATCAGGATGGAAAAAAATTCAGCTGGGTTAGGAGCGTGCAGCTGGGAGCAGGGATCCTGCCAGTTCCTCCCTCCTTGCTGTCACTGCAAAGGAAAGAAAGGGAATGCATTTAAAGGGATTTCACATGATGCAATTTCCTTTCTTGAGGTTTGGGAGGCAGAGGCCTTGCTGATATCCGTCTTGCTTGCATCCGATGCAGATTGCCCCTGAGGGCCACATGCTGCTTGCTCTCTGCCTATGCGAGTTTGCTCCAGCTGAATGCCTCTGGTCTAGGGAAACCAAGAATGTGAGCTGCTGCTCTGATGAATGAAGGACCTATCTCATGTGTGGCACTGGACAGCTTAGTGGGAACCTGTGAAAGGGAATAAATGGGATTTGCTCTCTTGCTAATGCTCACTGTTGCCTTCTTGCCAACTCCGTAGCCTGGTGGTGCCTCCATGAGGTCTAGTGCAATGCATAGTCCTCTCAGCACTTGTGGACACAGATGTCCTGTCACCCAAGGTGTGCAGTTCCTACAAATGCCTGGAAAACCCACCTCCTGAGTGTTGCTGAGCTGGCATTCATAGGAGTACTGTGTTCACCAGTGAGCAGCTTCCAACATTTAGACAACAGTCTTAGGTGACTGAATACAAATCTGAGATCCTCATCAAGTCGTCCTGGTCAGGAGCTGCCTCATGTCAGAAGTGTGGGCTGATTGCAGTATTTTCCATGTTGTACCATTATAACTCTTTCATCTGCTGTGACATGTGCCCAGCACAGCTGCTGCAAGGAAAGGAGGCCAGTGTTTCAGGCTTTGGATGCAGCAGTGGCAGAAGAGGTCCCAAACTTCTACAACCTCCATCCTTCTCTGTACTCAGGAAGGCAAGCCCAGAGCACAGGATTTGCCTTGTGGCTGAGGTCTCCCATCAAATCTGGGTAAGAGAAGGCAGCATCCCTCCCATTATTAGGTGGTTAGCTTATTCAGAGATGGAGACAGGCATTTTGCCTCTGCTGCTTGGACACCTCCCTTGCTGGGAGCGTGCCCAGACAGACCGCGGAGCAGCTCTAGCTCTTCCAGCCCGACTAAGTCTGTACGTTTGAATGAAAAGCACCAAGAGCAGCCTGCCTGCCCCCTTCGCAGCCCATTGCCTGACCCTTACTACACGCTCCTACCACGTGTCTTTAACCCCCCTCCAGTGAAAAAGAGGATCTCGAGGAAGATATCAGAGCAAGCAGTGTGTAAGCTTCTTCACCTGACAGGGCTTTTGACTTGACATGGGGAGCCAGGGGGTAGGTGTCTCAGTGGTCTGACATAGTGGAAGATGTGGACAGAGAGATCTGTGAGTAACTAACTTGCTGTTTGGAAATGGTTTCCTGGTTGCTTGCTCTTGAGATGACTCTGGCTTAACTAGAGGGGTCACTGCTTTCTGTACTGAGCAGGAGAGAAGGATCATCAGCACAGCCTGCATCCTCTGAATGATGAGAAGGAGCAATACTTCAGCAGACTTCTTTCCCTCCTCTCTTAATAGTGTAGGATGATCAGGACAGCTGTGCTTTATAGTTTCTGGTCTAAACCCATGCCATGTTTATTTTGAAAGCTTTCCTGTGTTGAATGCTTGTGGTCCTGCCTGTAAAACTGTGCTGCCTGACATCCTTGCTCCTAATAGTCCTCTGCCCTTTCTTTCCTTGGTGTTTGATACTCTCCAGTTTTGCTTCTAGATTTGCTTCCGCTCTCTCCCGCACTTTGTGTACCCTCTTTGGTAGCCTCACATTTGCTTGAACCTCTCCCAGCTGATGTCTGAGCAGCACACAGATTCATGTGTGACTTTGGCACACAGTCAGCTGAGGGCCATATGCCTGCAGCACTGTGTCACTGGGGCTCTTTGTAAGTCAATTATTCAGTACTCCGTAGCAGGCTGGAAAAGAAAGCGAGCCTTAATGTAAGGCCATAGAGAAAACATTGCACTTGGATATTTATTGTTTTATTTGTTTCTCAGGTTCAACCTGTCCACTATTTCTTCCAGTCTGCATGGGAAGAAAAGCCCTCTGTGTCAGTGGGTGCATACAGCAACTCTCTGAGATCAAGTTATTACACAGGAGGTCAGTGGGATCCCTTCACGTCTGGGCCTGGTTCTGCCACCTCAGGTGACACCACGGCAGGTGCATAGCTAAGCACTATCCATGGACTTACTCTATGTAAGGATGACGTAAGGATGGAGGCATAGTAGGCAGTAACTGCACCATTAAATTTTGAGTAATAAACATATCCATAGGGATACACGGATTCCTATTGTAGTCAGATATGTGAAGAGGGAAAAGTACTGATGGAGAGTGTAGGATTTAGGTAATTTTTTTTCCCTGATACAGTTTCTTAAGAACTGTTATATGAAAATCTTTAGATTTACCAAATCAAAACAAAAAAAGGAAATTTTTTTTTATTTGCATCTAATTGATAATCTGGCTGCTTTGAAGAAAAATAAGTCTTAATGTGAAAATACCTTTTTTGGTCAGAATAAACATTTTCCACTGGAATAAAGACAGATGGAACATTTTGACCCATTCCTGCAGCAATGTCTCACTCCTGACTGCATGTAGTTAGTTTGGAAGAATAAGCTTCTTTAAGGGTTCAGACTATTAAAAACATCTGCTTTCCCATGTATCCTGAAACATTGCAGTATTTGAAAATGGAGAAGATGTATCACGCTCATCCTAGCCACTATAAAACATCGGCTCCACAGTTCAAATTGTGGGATTTTAATTATGGTGTGGATATATTATTCAGTCCTATGTAATGCACTTCTGGTTGTGGTGCTGTGATCTCTCTTCCTGGGTTGGAACTGGGCCAGCTGACCATATTTGCAGTGTGGGGCCAAACATCAAATGCATCCGAATAAGCAAAGTAATCACTTCCAGACTAAACACATTTCAGATTTGTTTAAAATATTGAACAAGCCTCATCACTGGGAGATGTCTCTTCTGTGACATCAGGCTACTATAATGCGTCACTGCTGATGCCAATCTTTCTCACGTTTAGGTCTAAAAGCACCGAGCCCCCTGAACTCCACTGAAATCTTCCTTTTGACTGTGGTAACTCTTGGCTGAGGGCCAATCTCTGTCTTACGTCTGAACATCTGTAACTATCAATAGTTATGTGTTCACTGGCCCCTGTGGAGCAAAAAGTTGTAACAGTTATCCTTCTCTTTCAGTTGGGAAAACTGGATCGTGAACAGACAATAATCCTCATCTGTTTAGCTTGGAATGACTTGGGGGAAGCTGGTGACAGCACTAGAGGAAAGCAGAGATTTGGCATTTGTTGAGTTCACTACAATACCCTTACTTTTTTAGCAAAACTATTTGCTGATGGTCAGGGAGAAAGGCAAGCAAAGATGCTTCAGATCTCAGCGGTGCAAGCAGAGCCCATGTACATGTGTGACTTCTATCCCTCGCTACTGATACACAGTTTTACAGATAAGATTTTTTTAGGCTATTTTCTGTTTTGATGTTTAGTCCTGATGTTATCCTGACAGCATGCTCTTTGTCGCTTCTTGCTTCCTTTGCCTTTTTATTTAATTCTCCAAAGCACTGAGGTAGGAGTCTCTACATTTATATCGTGTTTTGGAGACAGAGCAGTGAGCAGCAAGAGTTTCAGCTGAGCAGCACGTATTCTGCATCCATTCAGGTGCTGAGCTGATCGCGTCTCATACTGGCACGCCTGGCTCCCAAGGCAGTGAGGATGTCCAGGGCTTGCAGGGTCTCCTATAAGTGGTCCCACAGCGAGAGGGCAGCAGTGCCACTGCAGATGCTGGCTGGGAGAGGCGATGCTTGGCTCAAGCTCTGCTCACTTTACAGAGTAGGGGTACAACAGTAGGGCCCTCCCGCCTACATGTATGCTCTTTTGCTAATTTGGCTGTCTTCTTGCTGGCGACATTTCTGTGGTTGTGGAAAGAGTTTATAATGCATCTGTGGTCCTTAAAGATTCTCTGGCTCCCTGTTTCTCTAGAGTGAAGGGTGCTATTAAATATAGCCTCCCACCAAATTCCAGTGACTAATCACACACAGACCATAGTCCCAAACCAGCCGTGACTCAGACACCAACGACCCCCTGAGTAACGCTGCCAGAACAGCTAACGCGCTTCTTCCCTGGCCTCGCACACGCAGCGGGAATGCTGAATAAGAGCAGACCAAATAACAAGGCTGGTTCCTGAGCCAAAAAAAGGGTGTCTGCAGTCACTAGGTATTGCCCAGTGTTAATGCTGAGCTTTCACATGGCCACAGCTGAAGCACGGTGAAGGAACTGAACACAGATGCTTTGCAGGTCTGGGGCTAAGTCAGCTGGCTGGCAAGGCGATAGAAGTCCTCACCATGAAGCTTTCCTTTGAGTTTAACAAAACATTTAAGCACATACCTCAGAACCCAATGTCACTGTTTGTATTTACGGTTAAGCATAAGTTAAAGCATCCTGGTGGATGGATGAGAGTTAAAGGATGAGTTCCTGATCGAGCGCATTCCCACCTAGAGACAGTTTCCTTCTTAAACTTCTGAAGTTCTGTACAACTGAACTGTGCCTTACCCTTCTAGAAAGCTTTATCTTGAATAGCAATGTAGTTGGTCATTTCAGCCTCCTGTAATGCTTGTGCTTGCTGCAGTTATTTTTGTACACTCAAAAGTGGCATTTTTTCTCTCTGTACCTGAAAAGTAAAGGACACATCGAAACGGACAACATAAAGTTTTCTTCAAAATCATTTGAATACCAGAATGAGGATGGCAAGTTGCTGTGTTTATGAACAAATGGGCTCAAAGAATTAGCTTCCAAAGCAACTGCAGCCATTAAAGTCCTTCTAAATGTTTCTGGGTTTTCTGAATGCATTCTTATCAGCATGTTTAGTTACAAAAATACTTTTTTATGTACTGAGAAATGTCTATTTTTTTCAGAACCTGAAGTTTTGAAACTTAAAACAAGAAAAAGCGCCTCCGTTTATATTACAGGAACAATCTAGATTTTCTTTAAGAACATACTTTCCTCAAAGTTTTTATTTTATTAAGAACAGAGCATTCGGAGATGAGGCTGGATGCATAGTTTTGTCATGTTTATGAAGCCATGAAAGCATCTGGATACAGTACGGAAACCCTCAACCAAAAACTTTTTGAAGTCTCTTTTTAATATAGTCATCCGGACTTAGTCCACTAAATTATGTGTTTAGTGGATTTGGATGGAAGATGAGGTAAGAATCAAACTGATATTGTGGAATTTAAGAGTGTTGTTAAAATTGCATCGCTTTAGGGATGTTAAATTGTGAATGCTAATTGTATGCACTTTTCAGTGCCTAATTGCTATTTCTATAATGTCTGCTCCATGTGCACTTAAAAGAACATTGTGGCACGCCCTTTTCCTTTCTTAAGTATCAAGGAGCAAAGAAATAGACTAAATTGTGCGTGGCCCTGTGTTTGCAATTCGTCACTCATGTTGACTTCATTGGCTCCAGTTCCTTAATTATCAAGTGGGAGTATGTTTGTAAATTGAAATATAAAGATTTTGCTTCTGATTTTTTCTTCAGAAATTTAGAAAATTCTAGTGCTCTCAAATACTCTCATCTTTTTGACACCCTCCTTCATCTCATTATAGTCTTCAAGTTTGGAAAAATTATAGCCCCTTGAGAGTTAAGTTAAAGAAATTAACAGAGCCTTTGGAAAGACATGGGGCAACACATCTGTATAGGCCTGACTGATTCATTTTCCTCTAACTTTTCAGTGTTTTAAATCACTTCTAAACAGCAAAAGGAAAAGTCAAAGAAGAGTAATAAAACCAGAGGCACCACTTAGTATGCATCGTCCCAGGATGAAGAGCTTCACCCTGGCTCTGTTGCTGTGTAGCTCTATTGCTGCTAAACACCAGTGTATAGAATAATTCAATATTTGGTGTATTGGTGACCTGTCCTTATTATCATTTACCTCTTCCCAGTCTTTGTCTCCTATAATATTATTGGTAATGTTTTTAACTGTTCTTCTTAAAGTCTGATATAATACTCTTTCTTGCAGATGTGATGATAAGAATAGCTGTATTAAATGGGCCCAATGGTCTGGCTTGTGCAGCATCATGTCTACAGCTGTGACCATGAGTGGATGCCTGGGAAAGATGAAGTTCAAGGTTGGTATACGTGGTATTTCCCTCATACTCTTCTGCCCTCCAGCAACTAATTGAGTCTATTTCCAGGTTCTTACGCGCTTTTTTACTACTATGTCTCTGCCTTGTGATACCCGTAAATGTAAAATTTCCACTTACTAGAGTGATTGTAATTAAACTAAAGTAAATCCTTGCTGTTTTGAGAAGACAGGAAAGCTCTAAGATAAAGAGTCTCCTAAATAATGCTACTTAGACAAACTTGACTTGCTGTTTTGGGGGGGGATAGGAAAGCTCTAAGATAGAGAGACTCCTAAATAACGTTATTTGGACAGCTCAGCCTTGGGAGGGCAGATGCACCAAGCTACAGAGGTAGAGGCACCAAGAGGGCAACAAGACCAGAGCAAGCCAACCTGGAAGGACATGATATACGTGATCTTAGAACTGAGTTTGCGCAGAAACAAAGGTCAACCAGTGGACACTGTGATGAGGAGTATAAGCCTTCATCTTGAGACCCCCAAATACCACCCGAGGACGCTAACAGACATGTGTGAAAGACATTAACATATGCTAATTAGTTCTTGGAAAAGTCATGAATATGCTAAGGTTTGATTGGAAATATAATGAATACGTATATTGTGATTGTATTTAACCTGAAATGACAGGGTGTTTGGCGCACACGTTTGGAGGAGAGATCCCCCATGTGCCCGGCGCCGTAATAAAGAATACCTGCTTAATAGCCTTCTGACTATTGAGTCTTTAACTCCGGCTTTTCACGGCATCACTTGCAATTTTTCAGGTATCACAGATACACCTAGGAGAGTGTATGTTTCCAGGCTGAGCAAGAGTTCAATTAAGCTTCTGATCAGTGTGACTTTCAGTCAGTTTTCCCACATAGGAGGGTCACAGGAGCTTAGTCTGCAATGAGAATTACACCTCCAAGTACGTCCAAAGAAGCACTTGAAGTAAACTACTTGAAATGATACAATGAAAAAAAGAATGTGATAGCTATAATGTTTATTTCTTTCTGTTTGCAAGGCGAAAGAAGCTGGAAAAGAAAGGAGGAATGCAAACGAAAATATACAGAAGTGTGACCATTGTTGACAGTGACTTTCTCCTTCATGTTGGGAAGTTTTTGCATACGCAGGCCATTCACTGGATTCAACACAATGAGTGACACCCTTAGTAATCAGTAGAGAAAGACTGATAGCAACGAAATGGTGCCAGTTTACACAAACATATCTTTGGTTTATCTTGGGTTAGTCTCTGCTTTTGTTTCTTTTGAGCCAGTGCTGAAATTGCCAGTGAGTGAAGGAGCTAATTAGTAGAACAAAACACTTGCATGGAGCAATTATTTCCCCACTTTGCTGCTGGTGTTGGAGAAGGCCATGTTTTCTGTGTGTTGTACCAGTAGCACACAGGTTTGAAGCGTTTCAGTTTCTTGCAATCCAGATAGACAACGGTGTAACTCTTCGTCTCTTCTCCCTGCAGAGCACAACTGGTCAAAGAGTAGAAATGCATTCCTTGCTACAAGATGGTAAGTAACCTGAGATGCTTTCCAACAATCTCTGCCTGAGACTGAGGCCAGCCAAAGACTGGAGGAGAGTTCCCAGCCTCTTGAAATCCCATGTCTTAGAATCTAAGCTTGGGGAGTTGCTGGACCATAACAGGCAAGGGAGACCAGAGCAAAGGTAACTGCTACCTGGAAAGCTGCTGTGGAAGAATGGGTTGTATGTGAGCTGAAAAGAGGTCAGAAACTGGTGGATCAGTGCCCAGCAGCAGCCATGCAGATGGCCTGGAGGAAGCAGCTGAAAGCAAGCGAACATTGATTTTGTACTGTTTGCAAGCACTGGCTAGGTCAGCTCCTTATCTGTGATTTATGTACCTCATGAATAGGCTGCTCAACTATCTGGACGAGAAGACTCATTGCCTTGGAATTAAAGCTGGGAAATGCTTTTGGAAAAACAGAAGATGTGCTGGATGAGGATACTGTTGTCCCTCTAGCCTGTCAGGTTCACTTAGGGGTTTTTTCCATTAAGAGGAGAAATTAATTGTATTATTTGGAGAGGTATTCCTTGGAAAAATCATGATTTACTTACGTGCCATGTACGTGATGTCCCGTTGCTATGATCTCAAAAGAAACAAACAGTTTCCTTGTCAGAAATCTCCAGCTCTCAGTAGGCTCTGTGCCCCAAGAACTCTATCTTCCTTCTGATACAGACGTGCCTCTCACTTCTTCCTTTAGGCTTTCTCCTTCGCATAGGTACTTGAAAGACATGTTGCCTTGCATTTATCTAGGTCTGATTTTTGTGTGGATCTCAGCCAGTCATTACCAGCTTCCAAAGTAATTGTGTGTTTAAAATATTATGGGAAGACAGAGGTTTAGTCCTAGAGTAAAACAAGAAGACACTTCTACTAACCTTTCTTTTGTATTTGACGCTTTGGACCACGTATATCTCCTTTACTGTCCACCAAATGGTAGATTCTTCACACCTTGTGGACTTTAGTATAAGGCCGACAGACGGACATGATGAAGGATGCTTGGGTTAAAACCAGTGTTTGTTTGAGGTAACGTGACGCTTCCTTCTGGACTTAGTCTCTGAATTTATAACTGAAGGACATACAGTGCCTAGTGTCAAGGCTGTAGTGGAAAGCAGCAAAGTGTGGAGGACAAGACGAATGTAGCACCAAATTGCAGGAGAGAGACTATCCTATAGCAGGGTGGGATCCTCTGGTCCAGGTGGGAGAACATGGGCTACTCACAGTGTCGCAGAGCACTGGTATTGCATGAACGATGTTACATTACATGACTGTGTGAGTGGACTATTCGCGTTCCTTTCAGCTCTGTTCTTAGGGCAAACAATAGTGAGAAATTTTGTGCCAGTCACACCTCCCTGGGGATTTCTTGGCGCTTGTGTAATCCCTTCTGTACTAGACCAGATGGTCTTCAGCAACGTGGGGCCTCCCCTTCCTGGGGCAGATTCCTGTTTGCTCTGGGATTTCCCAGCATATTCAGGCAGCAATGAGTCTACTTCTTGTGTGGAAGGCTTGGATGGATGGATGAATTGATTGTACAGCATACGCACAGCCCTCAGTCGGATTTCAGTGAGCTGCCATTCACCATTGTGCAGGTCTGTCAGATACTTGCTGAAATATTTGACTAATGGAGAAAATCTTAAGTGCCTTTCAGACTCAGTCTGTGGGCAGGAAAAAAGCACAAACGTAAAGAAATATGACCATAGCTCTTTAAATCCCACAGACTATAAATTGTGACTGATTCATATTCTGTGGTGCCACCTGGCCCTGCCTGAGCTGCAGTAGAGGGAAATTTGCCTTGCAATCAGAGTTGTTACATGTGTATCTATTTCTGTCAAACCAAGTGGGTAAACCTTTGGGTCACATTCAACAGGTTGAGAGAGGTGACTCAGTCACCACACGTAGACTCCTAGCTGAGTTGGTCACCCTGCCCCAGTACATACAGTATTTGACGCAGATTGATTTCTGCTGGCTTACTGGGGATTTTCTTAGTTGCATGTTGCAAAATGACATCCTGTTAATACCCTGACAGCTTCTGTTCTCTGCTGTGCACCATGGCGCGAGCTAGACCTTCTATACTTTCTAACATGTGATAAGGAATGGGCAGTTTCTGACCTAACTGCATAATCTGTTTCCTCCTTGTCATTCCCAGGTTCCATGGAACATTTTTCCAAACATCTCATCTCTTATGTATGGCCTGCAATGGGGGATAAGATTTTCATAAAGCCTTTGCAGCTGTGAGACCTAAGATGGGATTTTTCCAAGGCACTTACCCTATGAACTCCACTTCTCTTGAAATTAGTGGTGAATGATCTTGATTTCCATGGGTCAGGGTTAGAGCAACAATAGGAATTTTGTAAACTCCCACAGATGCCGCCAAGATTTTGGCATTAACCATCCTGAATTCTCTTTAGAGACAAGAAAGAAAATCCCAACAAGAGACCCTAAATGAACATAAAGCTTTCGCCGTTCTTTTCAGCACACAACATGGGAGCAGAGAGCTCTTGTGAAGTTGTCTGAATGTTCCTGCCTCTGTTTATCCTATAAAACAGATATGAAAGAAATAATCTGAACAAAAGTTGATGTTCAGATAGATTAATGTGTAGTCTTGAGTTAAATGAAACTTGACCTTGAAGTATCAGGACTTTCTGTGAATGGCCTTCACTCTAAAGCGTGGCATTAGTCTTAGGTTTCTAAGGCTTTTTTCAGGTTTCTGCTAAAATTGTCACCTGTAGCAACCCTGGCCCTGAAATCTCTGTCATTGGGCTGTAGAGTTAAATACCGAATTCGGGTCACTAGTTGGTATAGTATTCAGTGGATTGTTCACCAGTTCAATGAGTGTAGTATCTACAGCCTGTGCTCTAGAGTCACTCTAGAATTCACCTCAGGCTGACTCATCTGCTGATGATTGTCTTCTCCATTGGCTTGAGGATTGACAGCCAGCGGGGTATGCTGCTATATCACTTCCTTGCTGCTAGCTAGCCCAGAGGACCATTATTAATGTTTGACTGGGCCCAGTTCTTGGAGAAATACTGAACTTCAATTTCGCTGCTCATGAAGCCTGTTCCTTGGGTCGCAACTAGAAAATGTTGTGTCCCCTCAAAAAGAGGTAATATAGCTTTTTCCTGTAGCTTATTAAAATAATTCAGTATCCTCAGTATCACCTGGCTTGGCAAAACACTGAAGTTTTAGTGAAAACTCCATTAAAGCAAATTCTTATTTAAGATCTCCATCTCCCAGATGTACCACTGTAAAGACTCCAGCTGCCTGAGCAGGGAGAATAGAGCTGCCGCTCCCTGTCTGTGTGTAGTGTGTGTTCCTGGCTCTGCATGTCTGTGTGGTAAAAATAGCCGTATTTTAAATCTATTGGAAATATTAAGGGCTTAATGATCATCTGCTTTGGAGCTTTTTTCAGCGGAGACTAAGGAGATATGAAGAATTTGGCTGCTATTCTTTGCTCCTGCACCACCCAGCCGCAATAAGAGCTAAAGCAACTCGGTGGCTACTGTATTTGTAGTGGCACCTCTGGCAGGAAAAGATTAGAGGGAATGCAGCTACTTCAATATCCCCTTGTTGCAGGCATGTGTCTGTCCCCAGCAGACCCCTTGGCTGTACGTAGCTGTTGTAGGAGCTAGCTTTATATGAAAGAAGGAAAGTAAAAATCTATTTTTAGGCAGTCTGAGCGGCATATTATTCAAGGCGACGTTGTTGACTCATGCCCATCTGATATCATTTAAAGGGTTAGATATTGCCAGCGAGCAAAAATAAATGCTGTTACTCCCTTCTAGTCAATAGAATTAACTGTTCTTAAGCTGACATTTGCTTTTACGGCACAAGAAGCATTGTGTCTCAAGGGTCCTGTTATAAATATATACATTGCTGAAAAGGTGCTAATCTGGATTTCCTTGGGATTATGGTGATGGAAACAGAAATATGAGGGCAGTAAAACTGGCAGAGAGCCTTCGACTCTCTTGTCTGTCGCTTACGTTCATCTCTGTTAAAAGGACCTGCAGAAATCAAGGGCAGCCCTGTTAACATCAAGGTTCCTCCTTTTCCACTGCAGAGGCTTGGAAAGGCCCTTCCCTCCTCCTCCTCATCCCAGCCTGTCTCAGGAGTGTTCTCTTTGTTAAACAAAAACTGTTCTGTTTCCTGTCTGTCTTGAGCCATTGGCTTTTGGCGTCAGTTTTGGAGGCCTGAATCACTCTCCGGGGATGCATGCTGGAAAGCTGATGGGAACTGATTGCCTATCAGCAGCTGAGATGCAATTCTTGGCTTCACTCTTCTTGGGAATCACAGCATGCAAACCTGGACAGCATCATGTGCACAGCGTAAGGGACCAAGCACCCCTTGTGGGCTGAGTGCATGAAATCCTGAGGCAAATGCTTATTGCAAACCTCAGGGCACAAGGGAGCTGGGAGGGAAAGATATCAGCTCATAAAGCTTTGCCTGCTGGCTCAGGAGCAGGGAAGGAAATACAAAGAAAATGAATGTAATTCCTGTCTTTTTTAGGTCGTAGCTGAAATTAACCATGAGATAGTTAACACTGAAGTGGAGGAGAAAGCTGAAAAACTAGGAGAGTAACTGCTTGAAAACTGGTGAGCGAAATGTCTCTTTGGAAAGAGAAAGATGCAGGATTTGCTTGCTGTAAGGTCACACTTCTCAACAAGATCCTTGTCTTTCCTTCCCACAGCCAAGACAAAGAAACTGAGGCCAAGGCTCCAGGCATCCTGCTTGAAATGTAACATAAAGGGGAGATGCAATAGGCAGGTGGGGAAAATTAGCTGTGAAAACAGGCCTCCCAAATACACCTTACATCGCTCCCACTGCGGCTGCTCTGGGCTAGGTTGGCTCTGTGAAACCAGTGCAGCAGCCGTAGATGAGAGAATGAGGAGACAGAGCTGAACTCCTTCTCACAGCTCCTTTAATTCCTTTGGCTGCCCAAGTCCCAGCATAACGGCCATCTTCTCCCCCTGAACAGATGCTAACAGCTGCTCTGCAGGGTGGGTGCTCCCTTTGGCTCTGAGTAGTGGCAACAGGACCTTGATTGCACTGTTATAATCAAGGCTAATCAACACCAAATGGTGTTTTGCCTGTAGAACAATTTTTCTGTATCATGATAATAACAGCCGTCTCAGAAATATTCCTGGAAAGGTCTTGTTTTTCTCCCAGATAGGAACGGGGGCAAAGAATGGCACTCATAAGAGCCAGTCTGCTAGTCAGTCCCAACCCTTCCTGGGGTCTAGAAAGCCTTCTTTAAAGTGCTGCTCTGTCTCATTAGCTGCAAAAAGCACAACTAGTCTGCTGCTCCCTGGTTGAGCACCGCATATGCTGGGCTGTTCTATTTCTGTCTAACTAGGAAACTTATCCTGGACCTGAAAAAACCCTCTCTGATATACATAAATTCCTTTCTAATAAAAACGCATTTTCTTTTTCTGACAAAACAAGATTTTTTCACGAGGTAAGTGGGAGAAAACTGCATCCAAAAACACACTGCAAGAAAGCATATCACAAGAATATAGGCAAAGTAGTCATCAACAATTACAACAGTCTCTTGGAGAAGGGCCTGAAACAGCAAAAAAAAGCTGCTGTATTTGTGATATGTTGATTAATGATGTGCTAATAGCCGAGACATATCTGTAATAACTATAATTGGTTTTAAAAACACTAAGCAGAGCCAGGATCCTCTTTGGGCTGAAAGGGCATTTACAGTCTGCCAGCCAGGCAGACATGAGGATTGTACCCAGCAGATCTGGGAAATCACAGCCATGGTTCAGCAAAGCCCAGAGAGCACATGCCTAGCCCTAACCTTCCTGCAAAAACTTGTGATATATATAGACAAGACAGAGAAAAAGAAATATTGCTGCCACTGGAGAAAGGGGGAAAGATTAAGTGAGTTGGCCAAGTCAGGCAGGAGGACCGTGTCAGAGCCAGGAGCTGAAATCACCTCTCCTGAGGACAGCCTTTAATGCTGTTGCCAAAGGCAGGCTCCTCTCTAATCAAGAGCTGACCTCCTTGTGGCTCCTTGCGTGAGATCCCCCTGCTCCACAGGACCTGACACTTGGATCCAGCATCTTATTCTATCTTTTTTGCTTGTCCGCCCTCAGTTGGCTTTCCGAGTGGAGCGTGCTAGAGTAAGCATCACCAGTGAAAGGCTGTGAGAGGGCTTTTCCTATTGGAAAAAAACAACCAAACAAACCCCCCGACTTAAAACCTTCTCTGATATTCTATTTAACCCAAACCCCTGGAAAAGTTTAGTGCCATGGCAGAGGACTCAGTTGTGCTGTGTGGCCCAAAAGGTGGGGAGGAGAAGGGGGAGCAGGAATTAACCCCGTGGCCCGTAGCGAACAGAGACCCCAGCCCAGGGCAGGGACTGCCAGTATCTGCTCTGCAAAACCTGGGGGACGCAGATGGAAGCTCAGCCCTGACTGCAGGCAGGAGGGGATGGAGTTAACTCAAAACAGAATATCACCTCTTTGCTCTGCTGCTCCTCCCTTTTAGGTAGTCCTTGGAGAAAGGAGCTGTTTTTACAGCAGCAGAGAGGGCCCTAGCAGTTGGAGGGTCTGCTAGGACAGACTGCCTGCCTGCTGAAGCCCTGCACCAGAGGCTGCTCCCTGGAGTAAAGCAGGTGAGCAAGCAGGCTGAGTGAACACTGCTGCGTTTGGTGGTGGTGAGGAGCATGTCAGCCGCAGAAAGGTGAAGTGTGCTGAGCAGCAGTGGAGCCCACCAGGTGACCATGCCTGAGCGAGCTCCCTTCCTGCCAGCTCATCCAAGTTCAACAGGAGGGGTGGGCTCAGGCCCCCGGCAGTGAAACGGGTGCAGGTCTGCACTCTGTACAAGCAAGCAGGTTTTGCTCTGTTGGTAACGGACCCCATTCACAGAGCGACTGGGGAGAGCAAGAGGCAGAAAGAGCAGCGTGAGAGGAACCAATTTAAGAGAACATTTTCAGAGGAGCTAGCACGGGCCACCCTGCCCCAGGATGTTCACCTTGCAGACAGATGCTATTCAGCAGCTAGTGGGGACACAGTCCCTGCCTAGTTTCAGTTGCCCAATCCTTGACCTTTTAGGTCAGTGGGAAGAGTCCCAGGCAGTCAGCAGGCTTGGGAAAAAGCTCCAAATGACAGAGAAAATTAGACTTTGGGATCTTTGAACTGTTATTGCTGTTTGACTCATGGCTGTGGGTATTTTCCTCTCTGTGCAGCTGTTGGGAGAACTGGGGGTGGCTACTGGGAGATGATTGAATGCATGTGACATCCCTGAGGTAAAAGAGCTCTGTGGTGAGACTGTAAAATGTTACGGCAATCCCATCAGCCAGCAGTTCTGACAGTCACTACTGCCTTGCAGGACGGTGTCTGGGGGAGCAGGCATTGGCTCTGTGGTGAAATTCCTTGAATTATTTGCACGGTGATAGCACCCACCGCCCCCAGTGTTACGTGAGCAAGGCCAAAGGGATGGTCTGTTGCCTCCAAGAAACTTGCTGCTTACAAAAGAAATGAGAAATAGAAATTAAGGGGATTTTGCAAGTTTGAAATCCTAAAAGGAGGAGGAGGATTGGTCAAATGTGAGTGCTGAAGACCAGACTCCTCTAGCTGCTTTTAGGTGCCTTCTCAAATGGTGCTGGCTCTCTGAGGAGGGCTTTAATGAGGTGAAAAGGTGCTCATCTGCTCAGAAGCTAGGACTGAGGATGGCTGCACCCTTGGCAGGCGGGTCTTCCATCAGTTGTACAGAGAGAGAGGCACTCAGCCTCTGACTGCTGTCCGGCTGCAGCTAAGGAAGCCGCATGGCCGTGTTACTCGTGGCTGCTGGCTCCTCTCTCTTCCCAACTCTGCTTCTAAGAGGGGTCAGAGTCAGGGCAACTATCAAAGCGCCAGGGAAAACTTTCAGTGGTGATAGCTGTAGTTTCTCCTCCACCTGTGAAGCTGAAAATGGAGAGAGACCAAAAAGAGTCTGAAATGCCACAATGGTAATGATAATCCCCAATTCCCTCATACTCTGTCTCATCTCACCTCCATGCTTTGTTTTCTTCTCCAGCAGGAAAATGTTTCCCCAGCACTGCTGGCAACCTTAGCAGGACAGATCTGGTGCAGGAGTTGTGCTGGGAGTCAGGCAGGAAGATGGCATAAAAGGTGGGGATGGGACGCTGGGTTTCCTTCAGGACATTGAGTTCAGATCATTGCTCTGCCAGAGTTTTTTTTTCCACGTGATGTTAAGCTTGCCTTGTAAAACCCTCTCTACCTCACTTCTCCAGCAATTAAATGGGATAGTACTTTTCTCTTTAGCTGTTTGGATTGTAGGCTCTTTAAGGCAGAGGCTGTTCCTTCTTAAGCCCGTGTACATCTCCCAGCATGCCTGGTGCTGGCCAGAGCTGCTCCTGCGATAGCCGTTTTAGTGAGAGAGAATGAGCATGTCCTCCTCTCTCTGCTCAGGGTCAGCCAGTTCCTCAACTTTGGGTTTCCTATTCAAGCCCTTGCACGAGGCTCAAGAAGACAGGATTCACGCTGAATTGTCCAAGTGTGAAAGCACAGCATGTGTTGTACCGGTGAAAGCATGAAGCAACCGTGAACTTCACACAAATCCTTTGCCTGAGCTGGAGGGGAAGACAGCAGCTTCCCAGCATGTGTCCGAACAGAATCGCTGCACAGCATAAATTAACCAGGTGCGTTTGCAAAGAACATAGGGCAGCCTCTGCTCGGAGAGGGAGGTCCCTGAAGGTTGTGTCTCAGCCCACAGCATGCCTTGGGACAGGCTGTGCATACGCTGAGCAGCTGGGTCCCTCTGGACCGCTGGGCTCTCACTAGCGGAGCCGGCCACAGGACTCTGAACAGGTGCTGCAAATCTTGCTGCTTTTTTCTTTTAGAAGCAGGGCAAGACCATCTGTTATGCTCTGAGGTCATTAATGATTTCCAGGATTGCCAGGAAACAGCAAATACTTCTGCAGCGTACAATGTGTAGTGCAAACAAATAATACACATACATATGCAAGAAAGCAGACCAGGGTGTAGTATTTTATGAAATATTACAGTGGAGTGGCTTCCAGTGGTTTTGCCTTAGGAAGCTACACAGCTGTTTCAAGCTGTTGAGCACTTGGGGAGATGATCTGTATTTGCATGACAAAGGCGAAAACAACATAGTTGCCTACATTACCTCTTTCTTGGTGTGCCACGCAGGGGTGCCTTCCAGCTCCTTGCTCAGGCAGGGGCTAGGACTGTCTCCGCCTGCAGTTGAGGGTCTCCGAGGTGTTATCTTGTCACCCAAACCCACCTCTTGTCTGGGGAGCTCAGTGTTTTTGGGCTGTAGCCCAAAAATCCAAATGAAAGCCTGCTGGAGCCAGTGGGAACCTTTCCATGAAATGCTCAAGGGTTTGCCTTGGATTTCATTTGCTTTCTCCAAATCTGACCCAAAGCCAGTGGAATGACTCTGTTCTGGGATGCTCACGCTGTCCCTTTGAGGAATGTATCGGAGGTGAGGAAGAGCTCGCCTCCGGACAGGGAGCAGGGCCCTACCAGGAGCACGTGGGGTCCCATGGACCTAATCAACCCTGAAGCCTTAACGAAGCACTCATACTGGGGCAAGGCCGCTTAGCACTGCTGCCAAGCGCTTGTGTACAAATCATCTGCTGCCCGCAAGGCAGCTGTACGTGCTCGGAGATAGGCCGTGACGTGCTCTGCTTGCGTGGTTTTGCAACTGGCCATCAACATCTGTCTCAAGGAAGCTGTTGACTTCTCTGGGACAGGCAGGATCAGGCTGTACTCCTCAGTTGGTTATCAGGACTCTGATTCAAGGGGGAGGCAAAAAGGCTTGTGATAAAAGTGTCTGGATGTTTCATTTGCAGCCAAGAAAGGGAGCTTAGTTTTCTGAGGCTGCCATAGGTGTCCTGTGCTTTGACAGTACAGTTTTTGTTTTGATGCTATCAAAACATTTCATTTTTATGTGCTACTTTGCCTTTTTGATGGAGATCCTTTTATTAGAATATGACTTCAGTATGCTATATACCATGTTATTTTTATAGTACATTAATAATCAGTTTGATTTTTTACTGTTGTTGCAACAAACTATTTCTACATCACTGAAAAGGTGAGGTTTTATGTTTTCAGAAAAAATATCCCAGCGCTACTAAAGCAAACTGTAATGATATTTCTGTTTTTATTAAAGCAATCCACTGATAAATTTCCACAATGCAATTTTTATTTAATTTGCCTTATTCCGACTAGGAACTTATACAAAAATATTGGGGGTCTCCACAAAACAAGAATTACACCTGCCAGCCCACCTGAGTGTGATTCTTTTTGCAGAGATAAGGATGCATTCATTTCACTAGTGAGAGAGTCCCTTTATAAACCTATTTCGTGATCCATGTGGTTTGGCGATAAGAACCAGTAATAATCTAACATTACCTCTTTCATATCAGTTATTAAATTTGCCTGAATTACAGCAGCACCCAGGGGCTTGAACTGACCCTGAGGCTGGATACCATACAGAGTCAGGGTCCCTGCCTAGTGTAATTGCATGAAATAGCCAAAAGAGATATTGTTAATCCTCTTGGTTTGCGTCTGGGGAATTTGGGAATGGAAAGAGGAATTATTTTCCAAAGGTTGTACAGGGAATCAGAGGGAGATGGAACCATGACCACTGGTCCCAGGACTCCCACACAGCAACAGGACCCCCAGCAGCTCCAGCAGGCGCTACCTGTGTTTCCCATTCTGTCTTGCTGCTGGTTTCTCCAGATCCCAACCTTCTGTAGAGAGAGACCTTGTAAAGCTCTTTCAGGAGCAACCACTCTGTTCTGTTTGAAAGTTTGCTTTGTCCTTGAGGAAACAGATGTTTTCCTCCCTCTCTTGAAACTTGTGGTATCTTCAGCAGTAGCATCACGGGAAATCAATCAACGTAATCCTGCATAGAATTGTTTTTCCAACAGCTTTATCCCATGCAGGATTCTTGTTTTCTACAGGTTACCACAAGATATGTACATCTTTTTGACTTTGTTCAGGGTTAGTGGCTTACCAAGACTGTTCCAATCTTAAAAGCCAGACTTGGGAGTAATAAAATGCTTAAACAGTTTATTGTGGTTTGATGGTCCTATTCAGGTAGATAAGTGCATCTTCGCGTCATATGCATGGCCTCTACTCCAATTCTTCCAAAGGATAGCCTGATTTCGCTGCTAGCAAGCTTCTTCACTCTGTCTGGATGAAATGGTGAGGACTGGCCAGTCAGATTGCAACACAAGAGTAGGGGCTGCAATATTTGTGGAACGCTGAAGGAGAAATCTGGTGCAGTGGAATCTGATTTGAAGCAGAGGCTGCAACTCCTGCCTGCTCTGGAGACACGCCATGTAAGGAATTAGAGGGTGTGTTACTCGGTAGATACACAACACTGCTAGTGCTTTAGGGCAGATTTACACATAGGGTGGTTGGAGAGAGACTACCCTGCAGCATGATTTGTTTGGGTTTACAGTTTTCAAAGTTTTCTAATTGCCTTTCGAACAGCTATTCCCTTAAGGAAACCTGCCTCAGGCTTTCCCAGTTTAAATTCCAGATTCCCATGGAAAGCTGGGAGTCTGGGGCCATTTCAGGCTGACACTCTGCTTTATGATGTCTTGCCTTTGTTCAGAAGTGTTAGATGCTACATGTAAAGCAAATGCTGAAGTAAAAGACCTTAGGAGAGGGTTCGCCTGTAATTTTGTTTACAAGATGAGAAATATAGTCCAACCTCCAGCCTTTCATTATGTTGCAGTTACCCAGGCTTAGAATAAACAGTCTGTTAAGATAGCATGATAGTGTGCAGCTTGCCAGGGGTCTGCTTCTCTGCTTCCTTCAAGTCTCACCTACCAAATGTTTGCGCTGGGCCAGCTCCATTCTTTACGGTGTTTTTTTTTAGCATTCTGTGAGCTTTCTAGGAAAAAGTTTCCTATTACAAGGTCCTACAACCAAATATAGTTCTAACTCCTACACTAACAACACTTTTGATGTGCTGTTCAAAGCAAATCCACCAAAGCAGGGTACTGTTAATAAAACTCAGGAGAAACAAGAGGTCAAATGACATGAGTAAATAGATCTTTCAGTCTCTTCAGAGCTCCTATTCAAAGCCAAGATGAATTTATCCTGACAAAAACACTAGTTTTAATTTTGGAGATTGCTCTTTGAACCAGAAAGAACTACTTCATGCTAGTGGATTGCATAAAGACACTTACCCACATCTTTTCAGTGCTCCCAAAAGTATCCAGGGATAGCTATTTTTTTAATCTACTTTTCCATCAAAAGAAGTAAATCCCAAACCAGTGTGTTTAAACCTTGGGTGTACTCTAGACTTGTGACAGCTTTTTAGCATGTCAGTAGCCGAATCTTTTGCAACATGAGATGAATTGTATTGTTTCTGTTTATCACATAATAAAAACTTACACTGGACAGCTCTGGCGGTAATACAAGCTCCCATTGGAGCAGCGGGAAAATTCAGTGACTTTAAAAGAACTTCAGCTGATAAAAAATGATTCTTCCTGAAGTCTGTCCAGCTTCACCTGACAGCCTTTTGAGAGAGTATGCAGCCACCTTATGTGGCACCTGAGGCTTCATACAGAGGTTAATGTCAGTCAATACATAAATCCTAGACTTGTGTTGTTTAAGTTCATACATCACTTCTGAATGAAGTCTGAGATATTTAACCTGAGGAAGAGGTGCTGGTGACATGCAAGGGTTTACCTGGGATGGCAGCTGGCCAGGGCTGTCTTTACCTAATGAACCTCTATTTCTAAAATCTACTGGGGGGGTTTTTGTTGGTTTTTTTTCCAGAGATAAATCCATGATGTCACTTTTATTTTGCAAATGGCCCAGTGCTTTTAGCTGCCTTTCCACCCTTCCCTTCACATAATTGAGATAATGCCAGCATGCAAAATGTTGCATGTCTTGCAGAAAACTTATGCCCCAGACATTTTTTATCGGAGTCACACATGTGAGGTTCTTATCTGGAGGAGCTGCTGCCTGCCTTTGGGATGTCAGCCTTGTATATTTGGTAGTGGGTAGGACCTGACCCATTGGGCTGGCTTCCCCTCTTCTGCAAGGTTTTCACCAGCTGTATCTCTGTCCCAGTTTCAGATCGGTGTCACCAAGATGCACATCTGCCTTAGCTGAGGAGGAGAGCTGAACACAAGGGAACCTGCCTGTACCCAACAGCAATGACCTGTCCCACTCCCTTTTAATACAACGTGTTGTGGGGAGCCATTTACTGATGCTGTTACACCCTTGTTTTTACCGGGATGGGAAACCAGAGGTAAGCAAGATGATTGTGGCTGAAAATTTCATTTCACATGGCCCACCCAGCCCTGTGGTTTGTCTCTCCACCTCTTGTCATGCAATAGTCTTGAGCTGCTTGTCAATGTGAGGACCACCAGTGGTGATGGAGAGATGTGCTCATCTCTTGGCAAAGATGTTTTTCGACTAGCCACAAACCTGGAGCAGTCCTGTAATATTCGCTACTCCCTGCCACTTCCTACCTGCTCCTAATGTCCAGAAGTGACCTTGCAGAGGCCACTTGCAGATTTTTCAGGCCTCCAGCAAGGTTATCCAGAAATGGGAGAACTTTAGCAAAAAAAGCACACCTCACCCAAGTTTGGCTTTCTCTCAAAGTCTTTTATCTAATTAAAATTCCTTGAGACGGGCATGGTGTCAACAGTGTGGGCTGTCAGCCTGACAAAATACATATTGTGTGCAAGCTTCTGTTTGCCCTGAAACCTCAGTCCCACTATTTCTGTGTAACCTGAACTTATAATTTCTACAAAGGGAAAATGGAATGAAGAAAAGTGTGTGGTATTCTTCAGGGATGAAAATAGCATATCAGAAAACCTGAGCTGGCCCCAGCCTGTTGAATGTCCAGCGAATACTTGTTGATGGGAAGATAGTACATGGGGGACTCTCTCCCTGCTTTCTTCTCCGTTGGCTCTGTGCCTTTTGCTAGCAATTTCCATGGCTGTCATCCTGGTGACATTCTTGTCAGATTCCTTCCTCGGCTAACAGACATGGTCACCAGACTCACTGAGCAAAAATTTTGCCCTGGTTTGGCTCGGGACTGACTGGTCACCATTCCCAGGCCATCCTCTGCGTGGATTTCTGTGCCTGCGGATGCCTACAGCTGTTCCAGATTTATGAGCCGCCCTGTGAACCAGTTATGTCCCCAGGTCCGAGGGGCTTCCCTTTCCTCCAAATGACTCATGGCCTGTGTAGATAGAGGCACTTTCTTTCAGAAGGCTCCCAAAGACATTGGACATTTTGCAAAAAAGGGCATAAGTCATTTGGAAATGACTGTCTTGCTGGGATAAAATGTAAAAAGTTGCGAAGTAGGGCTTGCCTTCCCAACGGAACCGCAAGCTGGCTCAGATATACATCCCTCCCACCTATCTTTGGATAGACTGACTCGCCCTGCATGACTGCTTATCTCTGTCTCGATCAGCTGCAGGGTCCTGCATGTGTAGCCTAGGTGGGCATTTAACTTCTAGGAACTTGGCAGGATGCTGTGTTAACTTCATTTCTCTTTTCAAAGGAGTTTGGTGCACTCACTTAGCAAATGAATGTTCAGAAATACTGAACCATAGCCTCAGCTCAGTCTAGCACAATACACAGAGAAGTAAAGAGCATTAGGAGCTTGCCCAGGCTCTTTTTAGGCACCTGATCTTAGTGGGTGAGGATGGAAAGAAAACAGCAGCTTCTGGGGTGAGTGCATGGGGAGTGAGCAGCCAGGGACACTGGACATCCCTAGGCCCACTCTAGGGAAAGCACAGGTCAAGGTTCCCCTGGTTTGTGAGACTCCAGAATTAGAAGTCTTCAGTTAGGTGACAAAAAGTTGTATCTGTGAGAAGTCCCAGAAGTGCGAATGTCTTTACCTCCGATGGGTCTCCTCACTGTCAGGGCAGCATAAAGTGACCCTACTTCCCTGGTATCTCTGCTCGTTGGTAGTAGTTAGCCTAGCTGCTGAGCAGCTGGCTTGCGCTTTAAAGCAGTACAAGAATAGAGTGAAACATGTAAAACTTGGGGTTTTAAGCCAGGCAAAATTATCTGGGCGCATATGAATGATGCTTGCAAATTTGTTTAATGTTGTGTCTATCTGAAGGCAGAGTTTGGATTTAAAGATCAATTTTCCACAATGCTGAGTGAGAGGAGGCTAATATTAACAGGGATGCTTTTCCCATAGTTTTTCATATTCCTGTGACTGCACATCCCTATTTACTTAAATACAGCCCTCACCACAGTTATTACATCGTGAACTTAATATCTCTCTCTGGGAAAGAAAACACTATTTCGGGGAAAAAAAGAAGAGAATTAAAAAAAAGAAGGAAGTGTTTGAAGAAGTTCAGAAAGCCTCAGATTCCTCTAGGGTCCCCAGCTGTGCTGTATGTTGTCCCAACTGAACATCAGATATTTCCGCTCTGCGTATTAATGCATTCAAAGAGAAATCAAAGCGGCTGTCTTGAGCGTGCTTTGGGCCAAGTGTGTATGTCCTACCTCAAAACAGCCCTGATCTTTAAGGTTACAGTCCCTTTATTCTTCCCTCCTTAAAGGCCTGGGGTTGAACATGAGCTCTTTGGAGCTCATTATGGCTACCTGCCCATCAGTGTGCGAAGTGATGGACAAGTCCTCAGATGCTTCATGGTCCCAGTGGCCTGGAAGCCACATCTTCTGCCAGACCATTTCTGGTGATGCAGCAACCTTTCCTTCTCTGTTGAGGGGAAGAAAAGCAGCATTTCTCTGATCGTCTCATTGCCATCACATGTCCTGTTGCTATTGCTCTCCACAGGGGTGTCTCTTCTGGAGGTCCATGTTGGTGGGTGGCCAAGCACCGATGGCATTGAGGCAGCCTGGGGTCGCAATGCATCCAAAATAGTAGGAAGGCTCGGCCAGATATGTTGCCCCATGGGTTTGGTTTATTGGTCTAATATTAGCTGAGACAGCCGTTAGCATGAAGCCAGTTTTTGGTGAGTCATATCTGCAAGCAGAAACCCTTGTCACAGTCCCCCTTTCCTCGTGTCTCTGATGAAACTGTGAGCATGCAGCACCCTCGGTCGCAAAAGCTGGCTGGGGACTCTGCAAGGTGACAAGTTCTGTCCAGCCCCATGGTAGCATCACTGCAGAAGCATTGCAAAGCAGAAGTGCAATAAACTGAATACCTGGCAAAAATTATTTGGTTGCCTCCTTGATGAAGCGAAGATGCAGGGGGCTGGGCTGACCTGGGCTGGTCATGCACATGATTTACCTTGTTCATATATCTTTGAGTTCGGAGCTGCTGTGGCTGTCATTCAAACGTACTCCTTGCCGTTGTGTTATTTACTGTCCTTCAGTGGGATGGGTGGGGCTTTTGTGTCCTTGTTGAGGAGGAGAGAGGGAGATCCACTGAAAATTTAAAGTACTGTAGACGGTAGAGTGTGTTGTGCAAGGGCTCTGTCCCTCATCAGTGTCAAATTGCGTAAATCAGTGTCGGTCTGAGAAGTGAAATAACAGCTCACTTCCTAAAATGGAAATATTCCTGTATGATGTTCATAGCCAAGGACTACTCTTGGGGGCAAGATCAGCAAGCGAACGGTAGTGACTGCGGGATGCCCCTCGCCACTGCCGGCCCCCATGGTGATTGAGGGAAGGAGAACAGCACTGTTTGCCATAGATCTGAGAAGTAGTGGGGGAATCTGCATGCTGTAAAATCCCCTTAATTTAACTGTAACTGCCAGTAAATCAACTTTAACCTAAATAGTGTATCTTTCTTGAAAAGAAGATACTGTTCTCTGAGATCCAGCCTCTACCAGTTAGTCTGTTACTGCTCATGACACTCTGATATTCCCTAGGGCTTAAATGTTTTAGGCATGTTGTTCACACAAAAAATTAAAATAGGAACTTGGTAAATCCTATACTGGAAGTTTATTTGCACAGTTTAGCAGAAAAAGATTGTTCTTCAGTGGCAGAGAGCAGTCAAGGGTCCATCTATGCGATGTGGGGAAAATGACTGGTAGGTGACAGTGGAGGAAACCCAGATATACCATGGAACTCCTCACCCTGGGAATGATCCATCAGAGGAGCAGTTAGCCTCCCTCTCTGTTTGGGATCCCAAGATTGCAGGTCTATTTGGATTTTAGTTTTAACTTCTCTCACCATTTTTAGCCCTGCCCCAAGGCAACCTGACCTACCTGAAGCCCAAGGTGCCAGTCTGACTGGCACCTGCTATCACAGTTTTTACCTCTTGCTTACTGCTTAGGTGGCTACAGCAGGATTGCATCATGAAGGTATTTACAAATAAGATATTTAGTCAGATAGCATATTTGTTTAGCAGTAGCTCTGGACACTAGTTCCTTCCAGATGTCCTTGAAGTTGGCAGAGTGTCTTGCCTACAGATATGTATCAATCATGCAGTCTCTGCCTTGCCAGGGCTTGTGGACGGCATTTGTCCTGAAGTTGCTTCCAATGTATTTCAGCATTTTTATCCATTTAAGGACTAGGAACTTGAATTGCATGTCCTTCCATATGAAGCTCCTCATAATTTAGCCATCTGACCCATGCAAGCGCTTGGTTGTAGTTAACTTCTCTCCACATTCACTCCTCCATTGTGGCTTTGCCCAGCCCCTCATCTCTCTAGAATTTTGTCTCTCCCACAAGTTTTCTTCCCAAAAAGCTCCTTGATGCTATCTGCAGACCTGTTACCTTGGCTTTCTGGAGCCCTTTGGCAAAACCCGTCTCTTTTGCGATGCTTCATGTGGAGTTTCACTGGTTGGCCCTGCAGTCTAGCTCAGCATGGCATTTCATACATGTTTGTCACTCCAGCTCTCAGCCCCACTGTGGCCTGATTTGTATTACGCACCTCTTGCATCTCTAGAGTCTCACCCTCCACATGGCTCAGTGGAGATCTTCGAGACCTTCAAAGAAGGTCTGCAAAAATCAGTTTTTCTGAAGAATCCATGAAAATTGCATCCAGTCCACAGCTTCCTTCCATAGCTTAGTGTCAGGACCAAATCTGGCACCAGCACAGCCAAAGCCATGTGTTAGACTTCCACACAGATGTTCCTGCTTAAGTGTCAGGCATATGGCTGTGCCGCTAAACCAGAGCTAGTTAGCAAGGTGCCCATGTTCATGATTCTCTAGCACGGTCCTCATTTACTCCTGTCCTGAATGTTTGAGCAAAATACAAGCAAACCAAAAGAGATGCAGATCTAATACAGGTCAGGCTGCTGTTAGCAGGGTGCAAGCAAACAGCGACAGGGTTGTTAGGATCAATACGGAGCACATGGCTGCTTTCATGTTATTGCTCCACTTATTTTAAGATCAGGGATGAGGAACAGGGGTATTTGTTCCAGAAAAACATCAGTGGAGTCATTCATGCACATCTGACCCTGGTTACTGAAGTTGGTCTATGGATTAAGACATTGTGTGTCTCAAGGTGTAGTTACATATGCACACGTTATATAAATTCAGAGTCGTTCTTCAGCAGAAAAAAGGGGCAAAGTCTTGCCCTGATTCATGCAATGAACATTTTCAGCCGTGTCTTCCGGCGCATTGGCCCTGCCCAGCTGGGCATGGAGCCGGAGGGCAGAGGAGTGAGGTTTAGTGTTGGGAGGCCTGAATTTCGGCTGCTCTTGCTCCATGGCAGACTTCACTTCAGCACCCCCTGAGCACTAACTGGCTGGTTTAGAAGGTGTCTGCAGTCAAACTCGGAATTTCTGCTTTAAAAACAAGAGAAGCATTTAATGGATTTTTTTCTTTTGCTTTATTTTTTTACTTTCAGAAATAGGAGAAATGAGAGTGAAAGCCATAGGGGTCACTAGGATTGTGGAGCTGCACACTTTTAATATACAGCTTACAGGTCTATGGTCTGCCCTGAAATTCCATCTCACAGGGAATCTCCAGTCTTCATGGGGAAGGATTCACAGGTAAGCTTTGGTATGAAACCCCTAAAAACCACGGGAATATGTGAAACAAAGATGACACCAGTTTTTCTTTAAAAATCCCAACTTTTAAGGTAACATCAGGATTTTCCTGAGGTTTGAGTTTTTTGGTTTTTTTTTTTGGAAAGGGCTGCAGCCAGACATGGAAGCGCAGCTTCCCCAGGGGCAGTGCCAGGGCTGGGGTGGGAGAGCAGAGGGAGATGAGATCTCCAGCATCGGCTGCTGAGGAGAAGGAGGATCATTTCCTTTTCCTTGAGGCAGAGCTCAGCTCTGGTGTGCTTGGGAAATACTTGATAACACAAACTTCTTTTCAAAGTCCTCACCTTGTGGGTTTTTCCTATTCACTCAATGGCCTGACACCATAAGTTTTTTTGAATCGGAGGTTCCTTTTATTTAACTGAGAAGGTGGCTGTGTGGCTAATGCTCTCTTGCCTAGGGTAAATTCCTAGGGTAAATATCTTTCTGGGCTGGGACTCAGTCCATCGACTGGCTTCAAACGTGGCTGTTTTCGTTTCTGTTCTCCTTGGCACAGGAAGGACTTAAGCGATGACTAAACTTTTCTGGCTCTGGTGCCAGTGCAATCGTGTGAGAGGTTCAGGGGCTAAAGAAAATGCTGAAGAATCACATCTGAAATAAGAAAGCTTTTTGCACGTCAGGCTGCAGATGAAAATGAGCAACCTCGGGCAAAATCCAGGCAAAAGCTGTTTCTCTTTGGCAGGTCAAAAACCATCCAGCACTTTCCAGTCGTGGTCAGAAGTGGCAACAAGTGCAAAGGGTAAACGCAAAGGGAATTTGCAGCCTTTCTTTTGGGCTGGCCCAGAAACCTCTACCCTGATCCACCAGCCTCAACTGGCCCGTCACTGGAGGGTGGGAGCCCCGAGAGATGCAGATGGGCGGTTGTTTAAGGACTGGTACAGTGAGGCCACGTGAGCTTGGGGAAACATCTGTTATTGTTAAGATGTCCAGGTCGGTTGGGTGTTATTTCAGAGCCACTTAGGTCAACAGACTCTGTGAGCTGGGTCCAACAGGAACTGCTAGTCCATGAACTCCCAGCTGGTGCCTAGCACAGTGCAGGCTTGGGAGACTTCAGCAGCAACCTGAAAATGAAGAAGTGACTGATACTGATAGTGAAATCGTGGAGATAACGGAGTAGATACCTTACTTCTTGCATTAATTAGTGACTCCAGAGATAGCTGACCAAGACAATGTATATATGGATAGATTTTTAAAATATGCAGCACTTGTACATGGTCTTTTCAAAAACCACAGTGCCTGCTAGAAGCACTGGCAGTAGTCACTCTCCCGTACAGTAGTTAAGAGAAGCATGTCTTAAAGCTTTTAGTGAAGCTGGTTGCTTCTTTCTGTTTCTGTTAATGAGGATGGTTTTGGCCTTGGGAATAATTGCACTCACCGTATGTGGTTTCCTTTTCTGTCCCAGGAGAGAAAAGGGGAGTTGCTGTTTGGTGGGCAGTACTGGAGCCCTCTAAAGCCAGGGCAGAAACCTACCTGCAGGGCAAAGAGACAGTCCTGCCCCAAAGATCTGCTGTCTAAGTTGGTGTTTGTGCCCCTGTGATATACTTAACCCAGTTGTAAAATAACAAAAAAGTTAAAAATGGCATGCTGTCTGTTTTCCTTGGTGGTGCACGCATGCAGGTTAGGTTAGCCTGCGAGAAGTAGAGCCGTTGTCCTTTCTGTTGCCTGAGAGGGATGCTGGGGAATGCCAAGGCATTAAGACAAGCGTGTCTTCTCCTACAGGCACCACCCCAACGGCCTTCCTAGGACTGAGTTTCCCTGAGCTCCTCCAGAGTCCTCTTGGAGACGGCTGGAGGAACGTGTGGTGCATGCTAGCAGTCCTTGGCGCCAGCCCAGGACCTGCTGTCACTCCTCTCTGCCTTTTCTTCATGTTTTGTTACAAACCAATGGAAGGCTTGTAAAAATGCTGTCCCAGGACTTTCATGTTAAACCAGGGCACACCACTGCTGCTTCCAGGGGCTTGGCTCCAGCTGAGCTCAGCTTGGGCCACAGCAAACGTTGCAGAAATCTCCCTGGCTTTGCTGAAAGAGACGGCAAAACGGGGTGGTGAGGGGCCAAGCGACACCTCCTCTCATCTTACCAAGCTAGTCCTGAATAGGACCCAGAAAATCTATGTCACCCCCCTCCTAGCTCATGCCCTTCCTCACTGGACAGCTTACTCTGCTGCCAATCCCTTAGATGTGGAGGCTGAACTGGGGGAAGGTTTCTGGCCTTGCTTAGATGATCATCGCACCATTAGCAGCATCTTGCTTCTGCTACCAGCACGGGCAAATCCTGCCTCTCACCACCATCCACCTCCTACACTTGGTTCGGTATCTGTCTGGATGTCCCTCAGTTGAAGGAGTTATGTAGTTGTCTGATATTGCCTGGTCCTCATCATGACTGAGCTGTGTCACCTCTTCCACCTTGCTGACGGAAGGCAGGATTTGTGTGGGTTCTGTGGTCCGGCCAGCTGCCGGGTTGGATGTCCCTGTGCGCTCTTGAGGCTGCACAACACCATGACAGCAAATAGTCCCCACTTCGGTTGTCCGAAACTGTTATTTTGCAAGACTGGAAGTATCTGGACAAAAAGTAAATATATAAGTGGAAGAAATGTTTTTCTTTTTTATTTTTTTTGGAGGGTGAATATTTTCTACCAGGCAAAAAAATCACTTAATAAAATAATTAATCTCAAAAGAAAAAGAAGGGGAAAACACAGTTGAACCGTAAGGTGCTATAAAAGCAGTTAGTACATAAGGCACTAGTGCTTTAAAACAAGGACTTGACGTTGCTGCGCTGCGGCTGGGGTGGTGGAGGGTGGCAAAGGACGAGGCAGGGATTTTTACACCTCTCCAAAAGCCTCATGACAGGTGAGAAGAGCATCATCTTCTGCCGAGAGTGCAGAGGCTGCCTGTGTGGGTCTAAGTACAGAGCCATGTGGAGGAGATGCCGTGTGCTTAGATCAATCTGTACTTAGAAATCTTGCTATTTGTTCTTTTCCTTCTCTTTTTGTCTCCTCTCTGAGCACAAGAGACTGATCCTGCACCACCAGCGTAAGCAGGGGTTGTGGCGTCCTGTGCCCGCAGGAAGGCAAAGGGAGACACGACCATCCCAACGCGTGAGCACCGTCGTTGTTGTCTTCACTCGGCGAGACAAACTGTTAAAAGCCTTAAACGACAGGCGTCCCTAAGGAGAGGCTTTCAGCCAGCAGATAAATCAAAAAGTTCACCTAACTTTTTCTCTCCCATTTGTGCCAGTGTTTTAATTATGTTTGATTTGGCAGCCCGTGTTCATTTTCAGAATATTAAAGCACTGATTTAAATAATTGAATCTTTTCCTTTGCAAACTTTGTTCCCTGGCTCATTGCCAGGTTCGTACCGGGATAGGGACCAGCTGCTTCTTTCAGCACCAAGAATACACCGCAAGCAGCGGGCTGGCTTCTCGGTGATCTGCCTGGCCGACCGGTGCGTATGTCCTCAGTGTTTGTGTGCCTGAGGGGAATGTACCCCAGCTCTGGGGGTCCCAGATCCCAGCAGAGGAATGTGGACCACCAAGCAAGCTTCGGCGTCACCGGGACAGTGTGTGTGGGCTGGGTGCAGAGTGCCTGTGGAAGGAGTAAATTCCTCAAAGCATCTAGCAAGCTGACATTTATTTAAATTTTTTTTTAATGGACCTCTTATTCCCTGTAGCATTTCCATCCCGTAACAGAGCTGTTCCTGAGCACAAAGGAGATTCCTCTGTGCTTTGTTCAAAGGCGTCTCTGTAGTGGCAGGTGGGTATTCCGTGCCATGTCACTGTCCCCTCCGGCAGCGTGGGGAGCCCCAGCATCGCGCCCATGCACCCCTGCTCTGGAAGCACACGCAGCCTTCTCCAGCCAACCTCCTTGGTGATCTACACCACCTCCCTGAGGTCTTTGGTTTTTATCCTACTGATTTTCCCCTTGCCAAAATAACATCGGGCTTTTGCCCACAGAAATAAGTTATCTTTTTATCATTGCTGCCATTTGATGATAGTGCAAGTGAAGATGAAGGGTCAGCTGCTGGATATGTGGGAAAGTAGGATGATAAAAAGAGAAGTCTGGAGAGAGGCTTCTGTTCTCATGTAGGATTTTGGGTCAAAGCCTGACATGTTTCAGCGACTCTTGTCAGCTCTGGCTTAGCAGGTGCTCAGCAAACTTGGAACCACGCAGCACCCACATGGCTCCTCCAAGGAGGAGGATTTTAATGAATTTTAAATAATTTTGCAGGACTATAGTGCTCTGTTACACACCTGATAACATTAAAGCTGGGCTCTGACCCAAAAACCAGAGAATGCAAACCCACCTTTACACGGTATGAAACAGGATCTTTTGTATCGGTGGGAAGGGAGGAGTGTATTTAGGGTGCTGTTTAGACCTATGAAGATGGTTCCCCACCATCCCCCAGTGCAGTACGTTATTGTAGATGCTCTTCCCCAAAGAAGCTGCATCTCCCTTCTCCCAGTGAGAGCTGTAGAAAACCCGGCTGCTCCAAGGGGTGCAGATCTCTCCACTTCCCAGCCACATTCATTTTATTGCCTTTTGCCCATGTGCCAGCTCTCTATTTTTTTCTCCTTCTGTGAGAGGTATCGGAGTCAGCCTGTGGTCGAGTTTTCACGTTGTAGGGATGAATAAACCCATCTCTCTCCTCGTGCCCTTGCAAAAAGGCTCTCAGCGGATTGGCCTGAGCTGTGCATTTGCTGACCCCAGAAAAGGGAATGGATCCTCCAGAAATGGTGTTTTTGTGCAAGTCTGAACTTTTTTAAAAATTAAGAAAGCAAGCAGGAATGTCTTTGGCTCCTTCATCCATCAGCTTGGCCTAGGTGACACATCCCTGCACACTGGGAGCTGGGGTTTACCTGCTGCTTATCTGCGGCCATGGTGGGGAAGGAACTCGGAAACCTTGCTGCCAGCCAGCTCGGCATCGCACCCCTCTGCTCGGGGCTTGGGCTTTTTCCTGCCCCCTGTGAGAAGTAGGTGGGGTATTTAGGCTTTCACTATTTTTTTTTTTTTTTCCTTTTAAACTGTTTCATAGAAAAACTTGTTTTCTCCTGTCCGGAGGGTTAGAGGAGGGAGGAAGGATAAAGGTTTTTCAGCTTGAATCAGTTCAGAAGCAGGACAGGGAAGTTTTTTCCAGCGCAGCCCAGCAGCATGCAGTTACCTGCCAGCTTCACGCCCCGAGTGGCTGCCAGGAAAGTCAGGCTCTCATGCCTGGCTTTTATTTGCTGCGAAATATCGCCTGGATGTTTCTTCTGAAAAATGACAGGGCAAACAGCCAAATAATGAAGCTTTTGAGGACACGTTTTCAGCCCAGCAGTCAACCCTGTGCCGCTGGAGGAGGGATTTTGGACAAGCAAAGGGCTCTGCCATGTCTTTTCATACTGCGAAGTCCCCAGAAAATCAAGGGGGGCAAAGTTAAAGTAAAGCTCGAAGTTTTTCCCATATTAAGGTATTACTAGATTAAGGTATTACTAGAAAGCACTGAGTTTCTTTAAGCCCAGCTTGGGCAGTCAGTTGCTGTTTCAAGAAGGTGTTTGGCCGTCCCTGTAAAACATGAGAAACTGTGCGGTACGGTAAAGCTTTCTGCAGAAAGTAGTGTAAATGAAGTAAAGGAAAAAGATACTAATTGGAGGAAATTACTAGAAATTCTGCCTTGGATCAGCCGGCAGCAACCCCTGAGTTTCTGGAAAATGGCACAGCCAAGGGCTCAGGCTGCTGGCTGGGTTACTGGCTGATTTTTACTGTTTCCTGAGGACTGGCCACGTTGGTAGGGCTGCAGTGGGCATCCAGTGTGTGATTGTGTCAAAGCTCGTTTAGCAGCTTGGTTAACGACTGGGGTGGTACGAGTCACTGTGAGTTAAAAAAAAAGACCATGTGTCACTTTTTGCAAATGGCTTCCAGAAAGCAGCTTTTGGCCAGGAAAATGAGACTACTGGATAAAATAGGTGATAGCCATCTGAGTCGCTCGGAGTTCAACCTAGTCTGTTTTACTCTTTTCAAAGAGAAGCAGCTTGGGGCTGCCCTGGAAAAGGTGCATCTCCTGGGTGTCCTTGTGGTGCTGGACAGGGAGAGTCTTGCCGCTCATATTTCTGGGGGTCCGAATCCGTCTGGGGCTGCGTTGGCCACACCTGGGCCATGAGGAGGCTTCCTCCCTCCCGAGCGCTCATCCCTTTCCCAGCATTTGGATGCCCAAAAGCTTCCCCAGCTGCCAAGAGCCCTGCAAGGACCAGACCATGATTGGTGTTGAAATGGGCTAGAGCTTTGCTGCTGCCCTTTCCCTCCGAAAGTCCGTCTGTAAAAGCTGTAAGGCTGCAGTAAGGGTTTGCACAGTAAGGGTTTCCTCTGGGAGAAACTGACCCTACCAGAAGGGGTCATAAAATATTTTCCATTTTAAACAGAGAGTTCTTCCTCTCGCTCCCACCCCACCCAGTCTTCACTCTCCCTGCTCTGTGGGGAGCTGCTGATGGGGTTTCATTGCTGCCTTGTGAGCCCTCGAGCCTCTCCAGAGAGTCGCTCAGCCTCTCTACATCAAGAAAAAATACAAAGCCACCAGCTACAAATAAAAGGCCCTGAAAATGCTTTACCACTAATCGGGTGTGTTGGCAAGCGGTGCTTGCGTCATGGTGGTTCCCCTCCAAAAAAACCCCATTTTACAGCTCTTCTTCCCCTCGCCTTGCTGATGGGTCCGAAATCAGAGCAGCCAGTGTTGTTCTTTCCTGCCAGGAGGGTGAGGACCACCATCACCAGCAGTGTTTCCCTAAGGCGAGGGCTGACGGGACCCAGTGAATGGCTCTGCCTTGGAGACAGGCGAGGTGACCCCGGTGGAGGAGGGACTAATGTATAGATGCTATATAATCTCTGGTGTCAGCAGGTGGCACTCCTACTGCTCTCTCTCTGCATATACAGGGCTGCACGGGAGCGGAAACCTGTAGGATTTCTGGCCGCGGAGCAGGGAAGGTATCTGGGGATGGGAAGATCTTGGTCCCTGAAGCTGCTGCACTCACTGGAACTTGAACTGTTGAACTGTTTCTGCCTTCTGATTCCTAGCAAGGTTGTTAAAATTAGACAAAAATAAAGATACAGTTTACCCTCGGTCTAGGATAATGTCAGTAAGAGTTGGATGAGTTTTGCTTTCCAACTTTTCAACACCAATTTATAATCCGAAATAGTAAAATAATTATTTTTCAAAGCTCTCCCAACCCCAGGACATCTGAGCACAAAAATAAACGGGCAGCAGAGGGGAGCTGAGAAAGGGCAGCCGGCCCCGTCGGCGACGCAGTGCAGCTGGCACCGTGACTTGCCGTGCAGACACCCTGCCGCCAGCACACAAGAGCCAGCAAGTCCCCAAAGCCGCGCAGCATCGGGAAAAGGAAGGATTAATTACTGTTAATTGCTTTGAACAACAGCTGGATAGTCAGGGAAAGGGCTCTTCCCCAAGAACAGGGGGTTCCCTGTCTGCTGCAGCCCCGTGGACCGTGCAGGAGGTTGCTCTGGTCCCAGTGCTCGCTATCTTATTCGATATTCTCTATTGAGAAACAAATTACTTTAGGCTCACAGGCTGGTTTCATTCTGGTGGACCTTGAAGCTTGATGCATAAAACGGTGACCAGCTCATACACCCTCCACTACAGCCACAGCCCAGGGGATGTACTTCATCCCACTCTGGGCTACAGATGTTTTAGGAGATGCTAGTGCAGCCCTCGACATCTCCTGAATATGTGGTTTGACTCGCTGCTTATTTCCAGCAAGCTGGTAGAAGGCCTGGAAATGGTCTATGAAAGTGGCTCAGCAGACAGACAAGTCCTAGGTTTCCCTTGTATATCTGTATGTGCCACACGTGGTCCTGAGGAGGGAGCACTGCATGCGTGGAGCCCGACGGTGTCCTATGGGACCATGTGCACGGCAGCAAAGCTGCTGCCTCTGCTCACACCTAACCTAAACTCCCTGCTGCAATTTAACTGCAGTCTGATTTATCTCCACTGCTATACAGAGGGCAATTTACTGGTTTTACATGCGGACTGGGAATACACAGGGGGAAAGGCATTTCCCTGCTCCTCCTTGGGGTTTGTTCTTGGTTTCGAGGCAGAAGAAGTGATTTTTTAAACTCCCACAAGCATGGGATGAGTGCAGGAGTGAACACGATGCTTCCCAGGGTCGTGGTACCTGGTGTTCATCGTTAGGAGGATTAGGTTCACGTTTTTAATAGGAAATGTGTGCTGATGCTGTAAAACTTAGGGCTGGAAGAGATGCGTGAGGTCATTGCATCTTTTTTCTGTGTCAGTGCAAGACTTCCCCTTCAGCCCTTTTCCAGCAGATTTCCAACTCTCTGTGCACATCCCCAGTGGCCGGGCTGCTACTGCCTCTGGGCTGACTGCAAGCGGCTGATGCGCTCAGTCCTGCATCTCCTTCCCTCGGTAGCTGGATGATGCTCTCACATCATGCTTCTCATTCCTCCTGTTTGCTCTTCCAAAACATCTCCGCTCCACTCCCTTCTCTGTGTCCCCACCCTCCCATCTCTTCTCGTGGGTGTCCTGCCCTGACCCTTTGCCACACACAGGGTTTGACTTTCCCGGCGCCGGCGCTGGCACATCGGAGTGGCTTCAGGCAGTGATGACAGCTGCCTGTGAATCTATTTTTTCACCCCATTTTAGAATAGGATAGCATCCCTGTGGGCGATGCATGGGGAAGCAGACCCCTGCTCCACCCTGAGCTCCCCATGGCACACTTCTGGTTCCCACGCTAATGAGAAACAGCTTAAAGCATGCTTGAACCTCACTCACTTTTCACACAGTTTCAAGAGATTAGTGGGGCTGGGTTTACTGTCGGGAAGAAAGTCTCCTTATCTGCCTTGCCTCACTAATAAATCACTTCCAGAAAATCCCAGCTCAGGTGGGACGGCCGTAGCTGTGCCAGAGCTGGATTTTCTTAGTCACCCCATGCTGGTGTTGTTGATAAGGTTTGCAAGGTTTGCTGGGTGTGGGCATACAACCTGCCTCCACCACTGTGCTCTGCCTGCTGCTGAGGACGAGACAGCCCATGGGGGGTTCTCTGAGGGTCCACAGGGACAGTACAAATAAAATCCTGCCTTGTAGATGCTTTTACAATTCCCAGAGGATAGTTTAGAGGCTTTATCAGTGGTTTATCACAAAGTGAGGTGAAGAGTACTGGAATATCTAAAGTACAGCTGACGTACCAAAATAAAAGATGCTTCTTCTGTCAGGCCATGTCATAGCTGACCTGGGGAAGCAGATCTTCAGTGGGGGCACAAAACATGGCCATAGTACAAGAAGATGAGAGGAATAGGTGTTGTGCACAAATAGAGCAATGAGGAGTACGTGGGGGTTTGGTAAAAGAGTTCATCTGTGGCAGAAGCATATTTCTGCAGTATATGTGAAATTTTTCAGGAAAAATGTAACAATATTTTTCACTGGATGGACCTGCTGTGATGTGAAGAGGTAGGGGATGAACTACTTCTTACGCTGTGCTGTGGGATCCTGTCTCCACGTGGTGGTCCTGGTCTTGTGGGAGCCAGAGGAGATGATGACAATCACACAAATATTGAAGCTGTTGCTGTTGTTGACCAAATTCTCCTCTTTTTCCATCAGCCTGGCCCTTAGAGCAAGAGACGTCGGCCGTATCATCAACAAGGGACGTCATCCAAATGTCATGCGAGGATTCATGGCCGCAAATCATCCTCCTGTCTTAACCAGCTCAGAGAGGAGACCAGCCAAGCAGGGTCTTTAAAAACACTTGCTTCTCCAAACAGTGAGTTATTTACTAGCATCCCTCACTGTCTGAGTGCGTGCTGCTGTATTATCCCCGCCACAAGCCTCACAGTCAGCTCCTTTGCCCCTCTCCTGGGCAAAGAGGCAGTTTACCTGATTGTACATGTATTAAATAGATGCAGGGGTCAGAGCACTTTGTATGAGCTCAAAAGACTTTGAAGCTAATATGAATTTTTCCCTCATTTCTGGATTTGACAGGAGCGCAGTTTTCAGCAGAGAAGGGCCTCCCTTGGCTCAGTGGCCTGCCCTGGTCTCTTTCCCACCCCTTGTCACCTCTGTGAGCTGCTGTAGACTCATGTGGACTTGGCTTGAAATTTTTTCTTTTTTCCTTTTCTTTTTTTTTCCTTTTTTCTTTTACCTTTTTTCTTTTTCATTTATTTTTTATATACATATATATTTTCTTTTTACTTTTTCTTTTTACCTTTCTCTTTTTTCTTTTTTTTTCTTTTTTTTTTTCCTTCC
>Ga0065711_1000700_pt1 | contig 59205 bp, 33 predicted proteins | sample Hoacrofraction12_FD_59098 | JGI IMG/M metagenome (GOLD analysis project Ga0065711, IMG submission 59098) | Hoatzin crop microbial communities from Cojedes, Venezuela - Epithelial fraction 12 v2 (version 2) | ecosystem: Host-associated > Birds > Digestive system > Esophagus > Crop | place... | reverse complement strand
TTTTTTTTTTTTTTTTTTTTTTTTTTTTTTTTTTTTTTTGAGTGAAGCAAAAGCAAAATTCTGGGGAAAATGCAGTCATGTTGCAGGTCGTTTCGCAGGGAAGGGGAAGCCTTCTTTGTTTGATTCCTTGATTAGTATTTGGAACCGAGTTTTAAATTGAATCATAGTGGAATGTGTATTTGAATTTTCTGTCCTGACTCACAAACATTTTTTTCAGCTATCAGTTGGTAGCAGATAGCTCTTTGCAGTTACCTGCTGTTAACTGTTACTGATCAGACAACTCAATGACACTTTGTATATGCCCTGGTCAGATGTATCTAAGAATTTCTGTGATCAAGTTGCACTTAAATTTGAATCTTTAAGAGCGCATATGTGTTTGAATATTGTCATAATTTTCCCAGATGCTATGTTAGCAAACCTTGATTGCACAGAATTTTTTTTGAACAACTAGTGTATGTCCTCAGTAAGCAAAAAAGTAGCTCTTTCAGTTGTTCTTTTAGTGAAGTTGTAAAGCTCTGTTGTCATGTTTTAAGATCTGTGCATATTGTAGTGGCCTTTTGTTGTATTAAATGAAGAGATTGGAAAGGTGGAGTGATAACAAAAGTAAGTAATTCAGCCATAAGTTACAGTGGATGCTTGCAGAAACATGTTTTGTAAAATTTACCTTGTTTCTGGTAGGACACCACATTATACAAATGTGAGCCTTCCCCTTTTTCTGTTTCTGTTGTGCTGTTGCCCAGACATCTGTGTCTTACCTGCTAACGTGCAGGGGTTTGGATTAAAAACCTGGGATTTTGTCACTGTTGGAGGCAAGCATGCTCCAGATAGCCTGTCTACAGTATCACACACCAGCAGTGTTTCAGATGATAATGCAGATCATAATCACTAAAAAAATCAAGAGATTTTCAGGACTAACCACCTGTCTCGTTACTGGCTTCCCTGCTGCATTGCATCCTGCTGAGGCTGGTTTGTGTGTATACTTATTTGGCATCCAGTGTTCCAGCCATTTTTATTTTAGGGCTTCTTTCCATTTAATGTTGGCCCTTAGCCAGCTGTGTACTTTTTTAGTTGTAAGAAGCAGTGAGGTCATTGGCCATTATAGGAGCTATTCCTCTCATTCTTGTCCACGAACCCCTGAAGAGCTCTGGGACGTGATTACCCTCTTTGGAAAGCTTCATATCCAGTCCTGGTTGAAGAAATTACTGGAATACAGACATTCACAAAACAGTGTCAGAGCAAATGAAACTTAACAGGGTGCTCATCAAATCAGTGTTTCAAAGTTTAAGCAGAAGTGCTATAAAAGTACCTAAAGACTAAGACGAGAACAAGACCCCCAGTAACGCTGCCATTACCTGCCTGTATTTTAAAGCAAAGTCTCTGCAGTCCCAAGGGTGAAGTGATGAACAGCACAGCAAATACCCCAGTTCTAACAGAAGGTGCAGCTGATCCATCTATACTGCAGTGCCTGGTCAGTATGTACTCACATAACAGTATTTTTTTCTGGACATGAAGGGGTTGATAGACCCGGTCAGGTAACTCGGGAGACCCTGGTAGGCTGGATCTGCTGTGAAGGATGGCTGTACAAGCAGACAGTCTGAAACAGCAGGGAGTGTGTCCCGAGAGGTGTCGTGTGTTTATTTCAGTGCTGTTGCACAGTTGGACATAAATGTTTCAAAAAGGTGACAGCCAATGTGCATGTTTCCTTTTTTTCTATGTTAATAATCACCACATTCACAGTCCTTAAATAAATAAATAAGTAAAGTCTTTGTGCTTCCTGACAGCAGTTTGAAATGGTTATCTCAAAATAATGAACTGTGCAAGGCAAGATGATTCAGCAAGTTTGACTTGAATCCTCCTATTCCTGCTGGGTTTGAGAGGTGTCCTTCCATACCAGATAAGGATCACAAAGTGTGCTCTGAAGGCTGTAGCCTTGTTAATTATTGTATTGAGTAGCTAGAGAGAATACTAAACTTTGAGGGCACTTTTTATTGTAATATGCTTAACCACCTGTACCTAGAGCAAGAAGAAAAAACTGGTGCAGTCCTCTGTGTGCATGCCTGAAGAGCCAGAGAACGGTTTGCAATTTACAAAGGGGTTTAATTGCATGGTATGAATTAAAGGGCCTTTGTCAACCTCATACATCACAGAGCTCTTTGTGAACGCTTCTGTTTTCATTCCTCACCTAAACTATTGCTAGTTAATTAGCTGAGGTAAATGGAGCAGCATAAGGAGAATTATGATGCTTAATATTGAGCCTGTGATGGTCTCTTTGTGCCACTTACAGGTATAAAGGGACTGTAAACCCGTTAAATGGTTTTCTGTAGGAATTTGCAAAGCTGAAGGGGAGCCCCAAGGTGGCTTAGAGCCAGGCGAGCATCCCTGTGCCACATCTGTCAGGGCAGATGGTGTGAGCGGGGTGCCATGCCATGCGCCCGGGCTGTCCCTCCCTGCCCCGGGCTGTCCCTGCCCGGCGGAGCAGCCCTGGGGACAGAACGGTCAGGAGCAGCCCTGGGGACAGAGCCCTCACACGTGCGCCCAGCTGCCTCCGGGCTTCTTGAACTTCATCCGGAGCCAACATGCCGATGACCAGTCCTCGCATCAGGTAGCCACGGAGGCAGAATAAAGTTACACTTCAACCGTTACACCTGGGATATCACAATGAGCACAGTTAAAATGAACCTAAACATTCAGTTAATTAGGTTTATATGTAGGGATGCCTTTTCTAGAGTTTTATATTAATTTCATCATGGTCCTGTTCCCTAAGATAAGAAACAAGTCACACCCCTAGCCCTTAACGCTCTGGTGTAAATAATGATCAAAAATAATATCATCTCTGCTTTCACAGAGCCGTGTTGCTTTTTTTATCAATGCTTTAGTATTTTGTTATTTCTTGCCTTCTAAGAGAATGATTCGGTCATTCCGTAAATAGAAGGTATCTCTTTGTGCTTATATTTCTTATTATATTTTCATCTATTTATGGCCACATAGTAAGATGTGTGCATAACTCATGGAGGTAAATACTATAATGTATGAAAACAAGCAATGGTAAAGCAGTTTATAGTAGTTTTCCAATATTTAAAAGGGAACTTGTGGAAGCCCTGTACGTATTGTCTCTTCTATATATTGCATCAGGTGTGCGTGTGAACGTGTTTATGCGTCAAGGGATAAGAAGTTCTCCCAAATGATTTATGTCACCATGAGGTCTGTGCAACATAATTAATTTTTAATCATGTCTTTAAATCAAAGTCGATCATGACAAAATTACTCAACCTGTTGCGTTTTTCTTTTTCTGAAAGGTGATATTTACGGAGAAAGCGAATAGTCTGTCCTCGTAGCTATTCCTTTTCTGCTATTACTTCTGCTCACAGTAAATCATCTTTGGTAGCTGGATCATACAATTTGTTGTTACCCAGAATCTCAGGGAAGTAAAACCAAAAATCTTCAAAGTAAGGTAGATGTTGAGGGGAAAAGGTGGTGGAAGAGGGAGCACGTAGTACTAGGGAGGGGAGGCTGTGTTTCTGCATTCAGCAGCAGCGAGGGTCTGCTGCTGTCAGTGAGATGCTTGATGTGTTTGTGGTCAGCGTTACCAGCATGGCGTTGACTGTGAGGAGTGCTTTAGATGACGTTTTGTCAGCTAGCTGTGCCTTTGGGTAACTTTATTTCATCTTACAGGTGACAGAGTTATCGAGAACAAAGTATTAATGTGGTTAGAAAATCTGTTTCAATTCTGCTGCAAGTGAGGACCCAACTAAATCGTGTTTCCTGTGGAAAGCTATCCGGAGCTACTGCGGTGCGGCTGGTGCAGGGCAGCTCCTGCCCCATGGCTCCACATCTGCTCGTCCTGTTGGTTCTTGAGCAGGACAAAATAGAAAGTCTCTTTGAAGTTGGCAGAATTATTGAGGTATCTCAGTGGTGCGATAGAGATAGTCGGTGGGATTTGCTATTGCATTTTAGCAGTTCTGTCTGTAAATTTGGTACTTTGTCATAGGTCTAAGCTGAATTATTTCAACTTCCCTCCGAATACTCTAGGCACCTATTTCCCCTAGTTTCCAGGTGCCTCTAACTTGGCCTCAGCCCTGTTTGCCGTTCTAGCTGTTACATTGTGAGATAATTGCCTTGTTATTCTGTTAGAAATAACCCAGGCTGCTAAACCAAATTTATCTTACCGTTGAATTGTAAAGTACTGTAGAGTGTTTGTAATGTGGATTGGTAGCAAAATCTTAGTTGAATTTCCTTGCTTATGGCCTTGTGGTGTTCTTGACTGCACTGCTCGGTTTTTATGAGGTAGATTGGCAGGTAGTGCTGCTTGCATTTTTGTTAACTTCTGTAAGGTGCAATAAACAAATAGTAATGCATATTTTATGGAATGTTTATGAAATCTGAGAGCATGTGTCACTGCATCAAAGACACCATATTTAGATGAATAGCTATGTTTAAAGCCCATGTGCCTGTGAAGTGCATGACTGCCTGTCAAAGAACTGAATTGGGTTTTAAAATTAAATTGACCTAGTAACTTTTCATTTGCTTTCAGTGTGTGATTATGATGGGCTTTTGAAGGTGAGCAGAAAGGGGACAGCCCACAGCTACTTCCCTGTGCATTCACCGTTGTTGGTAATACCTGAAAGCAAACCGAGATGTGTCCGTGTTGAAACACAAGAATATAATTTTCTCCGATAAAAAGCCAGAGGGAAATTGATTGTTTTGTAAGATTTTTATTCTGGCTCTTACACTTGCAAATTGCTGGAGTTAGCTGGCAGTGCTTTATATGGGCAAGGGGAGCTTTTCACTAGACAAGGTTGTTATGTCAGCAGTTTCAAGAGTGAGCAAAGTTTGACAGTGCTTCAGAAATAGAGACAATTTATGCATTATACCGATCACTGAAGGTGACAGAAGCGAAGCTGTTTACAGCCTTGTAAAGAAGATAAAAGCTAATGCTCAGTATTAACGTTATGTGATTACATTTTAATATGCCCTGTTAAAATGGTCTATATGTGATCTCCAGGCATGTATATTTTGCAGTACAAGTTTAAAGAGAAGCTTTCTGCTTTTTTATTTGAAACAGCATCCTGACAACTACAAAAAAATGGGAACATAATTAATAAAGAATGTTTTAACATGTTGTTGGGGGATTACTGTAAAATACAAAGCCAGTCATTGTAAGTAGGTGTACTAGTGTCGCGCGGTGTATTCTTCCCATGCTGTTAGGTTTTTTTCAAAAATGAAAGCTAGCATTGGTAGCCACAATATGCAACGAATGTTCCAATATTTTGTATTCTCATTGTAAGTATTCATGTTCCAGGATATGTTCCTTTTCTAGGCCTTGTTCATAGTGGCATTAATCGGCGATCGTAATTTACCCTTGTTGAAAGCCTTTTTCTGTTGCGTATTATCACATCAAAGTCTGTTTAGTTTGCCTCAGATGATGCATCCCACAACATTAAATTCAGCTCTTCACAGTGTTCTTCATGGCACATATAATGTTTGGTTGCTAAAGTATTCCCACATTTAAAGTGTGGAGTTTCCCTGTTTGGGAGAGATGTGGGGAGGTTTTCCCCACTAACTTAGGTAATTGATATATGCTAAAATGATAGTGCTGTATTATCATTGCTGTCTTTTCTTCTAAAGGAAAAAAATAAGTTTTATTGTTACTGCTTTCAGATTTTTTTCTAGCTATCTTATCGTGGGTTAGTAGGGTTTGAAGAAACATATCACTTCATTTCTGTTCATAAAATCTGTCGTCTTTTCCTGGAAAAAAATAAGTAATACATTACATTCTGATTTAAAACTAATTAGTTCTTTGTATTTTTCTCTTCAGTCTTGTCCAAACTCTGCCTGTTGAACAGAGCTTTGCAATGAGGCGTGTGGCTTCCTCACCTGTCAGTAGTGATCAAGAAGTTCAAACTTCTTTGCTTTCAGCAATTTAGATTAGTGGCATAAAGGGGTCGCAGGATTTATTACTTCTTTTTTTTGGTTTTTTTTGTTTGTTTGTTTTAATTCTTTAAAATGTGTTGTTTTGACCATTCATTTCAACACTGAATTTTTTTTAGCTTTTCTACCTGTGAGATGTTCATACTGGGTGAGCGGAATCCTTGGTCCTCTGGAATGTTCTTTTTAAACTGGAGATATTTTTTGCAAGTTCCAAGTGATGGCTATTTGTATTATCTGGAAGGTAAACGACAAAGGAACATTAAAATTAAATAGGTTTGCTTTCTGATAATCTGTTTGGTAAGGTGTTCATTGCATAAGATTTGGTAAAGTCTCGGTAAAAATGTTGCCATTTTAATAGTAAAGCTCAGTCGCAGGTGGAGTAGTTCTTTACTAAATACTGATTAGGTTTGTTTTCAAGGAATATTTGATTTTCCTGACCTTTTATATCATTCTCGTTCCGTGTCATTTGAATTAAAATGTCATCATTTTTCATAGTACCTAAAATAGGCTTTATTAGTTTTCCTGAAAGCTGTGTGCAGCTTTGCTTTGGCCCATTTAAGTATTGAAAACAGCAGGATTTGAGATTTTTCTTATAATCCTCAACTAATAGAGTTTAATGCTTTGTTTGGCCTACCCTACACAGCCTAAGCAAAACTTTTAAACAAGATTAAAAATACGACCTTATTAACCCATGGGATCTAAAGATGCAGAACAGGCCTGCGGAGACGTCCGTCGTTCGTTAGCCAGGATAGCATGGTGCCGTTCCCAGTCTGCGCAGTCTGTTCCAGAGGAGAACATTTCGGGAGCCCAGCTTTCTGGTTTTGTAGTTTTGGCCGTTGTGCCAGCTGCTGGGCATAAGAAAGAAAAAGGCAAGAATCTGTTTCGAAGTTGAATATTCAGTCCGTGTTGTTGGGTGAAGTAAAGTTCAATTACTTTTGGAAATCTGAGGTGCGACCTGGCTGGGATTTCTCAGAAACAATTCTGGCAGAGTGAAGGGACAGCAGAGGTGGGGCTTAGCTTTTGTTTGCTGCACTTTGTTAGTCCCTGAATAAAATGAGTTTCACCTGTCTTTTTGTGCAGAGAAGTTAGTTGTATGTAAGCTGTTGGATGGGTGATTGGTGAACATGTTGAGTTCAGAAGACTAAAATATCTCATTGTCATGGAAAATTTTAGTAAACATTACAAAACACAAAATGACACGATACATTCATTTCTGTGTAATAGGATTCCCTGTTTACCGGGCATGCTATAGGGCCATGGCAACAAAACCAGAAATAGGAACTATGAGTATTCTTCTTGTAAAGGTGATGATGGTTATCAAGCAGTTTGTTAATTGCTGGAGTTTTACATCACTCCATATTCATTATCACTTTGCAGTGCTGCTTGTAGTGTTGTGGGTCAGTGGGGAGGTGTAAATGTGAAAGTTTGACCGAAACCTGTAATAAAAATAATGTGTTTTATTGCGTGGTATGGAAGAGTCAGGTAAATGTGAATATTGCCAATGCTTGGAGAGAGTTATGCACAGGTATTCCAGGGGAGAGAACAGAACTACAGTTTCCTTAAAAATAAAAATCAGAAGACTTTCTAAACTTCTGTCTTTCTAATGATGTTCCAAAACAAAGCAAAATGACTGAATATTATTTCTTAATCCTTTAGAAATACTGGTATCTTGCTTGACTTTCAGCATATCAGTTGCCCTTTTGATCTCAAAAGGGCAGAGTCTGAATATGTGCTTGTTAAGTTCAAGACCCAGCTGAAAATTGGAGGCAAAATCAAGCCAGACAAATTGCTTACACTGTCAATGATAAACATTTCCTGCTTTCATACTGTTATTTACTTTTTTTTTTAAATGAAGGAACATAATTTTTAAAAACAGAAAGTGGCTGATGTTTTTGCAACCACATGTGCACTAACTGAAAAAGATGGTATTTATACACCTACCATACGTCTTGCTTTGTGGAGCGGAGAGTTTTTTAAGACCTGGGGCAATGGAAAGCCTTGAAGGTGGAAAGGAAGAGGGTGTAAAGGCATCAGGTTTCCTCTCTTTTTCTGTCTTATTTATTTTCTTTAATTCAGTGCCTTTGGCCTTTCCTGGCTCACTGCCTTGTTCCCATCAGCAGTGCCAAATCCCAAAAGCAAATAAATGGTAATCTTCAGGAATAAGGTGGTCTCTAGGTAGATCAAGAAGTCTGGAGAAATGAAGAATTTACATCTGATTATTGATCATTTCATTTTCTTTCTGCATCAAGCTGCACTGACCTTTCCTGCCGTGCCCCGTAGTTTTGAGAATACATGTCAGTGCGTGATGAGGAGCTGATGTTTAGGGATAATCACGTTTCTGTTTGGTGTAGAGGTGTGCTGTGGATTCAGACGTCTTCTCTACGCAGCTAAGTCATCCCGTGCGAGATGGTTTGATGCTGCTGTTTGCTTTCCATCTGTGAGAGCAGCACTTGCCTTGCAGTCACGCTTTCATGGCTCTAGAATGTATAGTAAGATCCTCCACATCTGTACCTAAAAGGCAGCATAACATGTGGCTGGCACAGCGGTGTTTGCTTTGACCTTACCGTTTACAGAAGTCACATTGATCTTTCATTTGATAACCAAAATTCCCACTGCTCTTGGATGTCTGTGTCTGCCTTGTTGTTTAAGCAGTGCTGAGGTTTTTTTTCTGCTGTTCTTCTGCATTCTTGATTGGTGAATATGCTTTCAGTTTCGTTTTGGTTGTTGATTGTGAATGATTGTAGAAAGGAAAAAGTGATAAAAGGCATTTGCAATATGAGTATTTAACTCAGTAAAATGAGGTTTTCAAGCTGTGATCTGTAAACTGAAAGTGTGAGCACTACCTTTTAAAGTGTAAAAAAAAGAAAATGTACTGTTGGTAGTTTCAAGTCTCTGGGATACTGTGCTGGAAAACATTAGTTTTCAAAATGAAAAGGATTTACAGTAGTTGGTATAAATATTCAGATAATGAAAGTGTTCTGTAAAAACAGTTTATTGAAGATTTAAAGTTCACTGAGACAACTTAGGTGGGTTTTTTTAGTAATTACGTGGCTCACGGTTTGCCTTCAAGTAGTAATGTTGTGCTGTGTATAGCAAGAAATTAATAATGTAATAATTTTGTCATAGTGCTTTGCAATTAAGTTACAGTTTACAGACTCAATACTGGTAATACCTTTAGGATGCTAATTCCTGATTGTACTAAATGTTTGATCATGCGTTTCATTTGATTGTACTGTTTAGCATTAAAAATAACTATTGTCAGATTTGACGTAAAATACAATACAAATACAGCAGAGGCAATGGTTTACACTGTAGCCTGCTTGAGCCTGGTGCTTTTTAATTTGGCTGCAGTTAATCACAAATTATAGTGCTTATATAATGCATTCCAAGTGGGTTTTTAGCCTACTCTTCTGTTTGTAGCTAAAAGGTAATTTTACATATTTACATTAGCCCTTTATGGTTTATTTTAGATTTTATGTCCACACTATTAGTTTGAATGTCTCAGGTAGAGTTCTCTGCTCTAGTCTTTTCTGCTATAACATCATTTATGTGCTGTAATTTTTTTGTACTTTGAGGCTCTTTGGTCTCCTTTCATTTGTTTCTACTTTTTATGACTTACGCTTTTTTCCTCTCTATTTGTTTCCAGTTTATGCTTTTCTGAATAACTTCCACATGCATCTGGTATTTTGCATTCAAATGAATCAAAACCTGTTTGATTTTGCAGAATATCTTAGTCCCAGTCTGAGACTGCAGTAAGATTTATTTAAGCATAAGTAGATACTGGCTTTTGGGTACTTTTTCTACTTAGTAAACATCTATTTGCAGGAGATACATAATGAGGTCTATCTACAGAATATTCAGTGACTGAGAGCACTTTAGTCAATAGTGACAATACAGTTTTGATAGAATACTTTTAAAGTTCATGTTCTGTTTCAAAAATATATTCTGCTTTTATGTCTTAATAATATTTTTTTTTATTACAGGGAGAAGAAAATGAAAATTCAGGATATTAAAAACAATATTAAAGAAGCTATAGAGGTAAACTTACGAGCTATTGTTTTTAACTATTCAGAGGTACCTATTTAGACTCTATCTGCAATGTTGTTTTTTTTTCTTTGCAGACAATAGTGACAGCAATGGGCAATTTGGCACCTCCAGTTGAACTAGCCAATCCAGAGAACCAGTTTCGAATCGACTACATCTTAAATTTAGCCAACCAGATAGACTTTGATTTCCCACCGGTAGGTAAATAATTCGAGTTGGCTGCAGTCACGCTTTTTTGCAAATGATTGTATTTGCACTGTATTAAATATTTACAAAAAACAGTGATCTTCTCTTTTGGGAATTACTACAGTAGGTGTCTTTGGTCAGTGTTAATCAAATAAAGTACATATCAAGACAGCTAGAATATTCAGGCTCATCCTTTGTGAACACCCTTGTCTCCTTTCTTGTCCTCTACCAAAATAGTCAGCTGCAGTGCAGACGGACAAGTGCTGGCAGTAATGTTTGGATGTTGTGGGGAGTTGCCCTGCCCAGAAGGAGTGAAGAAACGTACAGTGGTCTGTTGACAATTAGCTGGGTTTTAGCGATGTTGTGTTTTTCTCTTTTGGAAGAAGAGTAGAGTTTTCTTGCTGATTCAGACACGTTCTCCCAACAGCTGTCTCAGCCAGACTTTCTGCAAAGACTCCACATACTACGTCCTTGCCCCAACTCTCCCAGTCCTAGTTAATCATTCAAAATGCCAGCAGCTCTAGAGTAAATGCAGAAAGTATAATTATTTGTTTGATAGTATAACTTTACTGTGATTAATTTGTACTGTATCTCAACCAGACTGGTAGCAGAAGCCCATGAAAACAGAGTTTTCAAACACCGAACTCTTAAACACTGAGAAGATACTAATTACCATGAAGTGCCTTATACTATGTATATTGCAGTAATACAGGAGTGTTGCAAAGCTTGTGTTCTCTGTCCATGCACTGTTCAGAGGGCTGAAGGTAGCAGTTATGATGATATGTCAAAATCATGGTCCATTTACACGAGATTTTTGTTTCCAGCAGTAGTCAGTCCCAGGTGCTTGAAAGGAAAGTGCAAGTGCAAACAGTAGTAAGATGTGGGATAGTTTGCACCACAACAACGTTTTCGTAACTATGATTTGTAAACATTACTGAACAAGCTAGTCTGTGAAGCCAGTGACACCTTTTGCAACTGTTGCTGCTTCTGGGAATTTCTCTGCTTTGCTCAGCTTTTATTAAAATCAAACAACCAAAACCACATACTTTGTGTACAAGGCAGAAGTCATGTGCTATTAGCAATTAATTGGAAATATTGACATTGTAATCTTCAAGTCCAGTAATTTTCAAAGATCAGCAGACACAGGTTGATGGGGAGGGGAATGTATGATTCTTCTGTGGCATGCAAAATGTAATATTAGTCATCTTAGTCTGAGGAATCTTAAATAAGTAAGAGATTTTGAGATTTTTAACTTGACACCTCTTTAATTTAGACACTTGTCAGTGTTATTCATAGGAATGCTTGGTCTCTTCATGGATGATCTCTCCTGCTAGGGGGACAAAATAATTCGTGCTTAATGACAGTTTTAGGAGAATATTTGAGAGAAATTACAGTGGCTCCTTACTCTACCCTGTGCACTCTTGAACTGGCGGCGTGCCCACAGCTCTGCTACTACCCATTGTTTTGTGATAGTTCAGGTTCTGATCTGTAACAATGCTGTAACAAGTTCCTGTGACCTACCTTGTACTGAAATACTTGATTTTCCTTGTCTCTTCTGTCTCAGGAGGTTGTGGTGGGTGGGGGGATGGTTCTTCTGTTCAGTTGGAATGCAATGATTTTTTAAATTTTTTTTTCCTTTCCCCTGAAAGCAGGGGTAGTTGTGTAGTAGTTAGTGAATAAGCCAAGTGTGTGTGTGTGTTACATTGATTTTTATATAAAGAACAGTTAATATTCAGTATGTATAGTCTCTGGTAGGATACATGGTGGCAAGCCCTTGATGTCTAAAGAAAGAGACTTGTACTTACCAGGTCCATAAATAGTTTCAAGTTCAGTGAAGAGTCTGATGTGTTGAACGACACACAACTTCAGAAATAACAGTGCTCCAATAAAACTAGTTTTTCTTCTCCGAGCAAAGGTATTGTGCTAAATTTTTAATCCCTGAGTCCACAGAGGTTTAGGCATGTGCATAACTTTGACTACTGGCTAGCTTCATTGGCATGAGTAACTATTCCATATGTAAATGTTTATAGGGTTGAGGTTTTAAACTGGATATACATTAGCCACTAATTTGGAAGAAGTATTGTTGGCTCCCTCTGCCCTTGGTGATTATATAGGCTAATATGTAGCTGATTTCTGAGTTTGTCTGAGCTTAGCTTATAGCACTTTGGTACCTGAAAAACTGAACCTGCATTTTAATTACGTATTTTAAACCAAGTTAAGATCTAGAATGTCCCTAGATGCTAGCTAGCTCTGAGTGCATAGTATCAAAAATACACAATCTCTGAGTACCTCTATAAAAATAATTTTGACTTTGTTAAGATTACTTCAAAGTAATTTGAAAAAAAAATAATTTTCTGTAAGTGAAAAGGATAGCCTTATGCTAGTTGTGTTTTATATCTAAGGATATCTTGATTGTCTACTTTCTCCTCCAGTACTCTGGTGAGAGAATTTCATAAACCGGCAGCTAAACCTTTGCTTAAATAGTGTGTTAATGCAGAAGAAGGGAGGGGAATTTTTAGCAATGTTAGCGGTGTATAATGAGGTCTGTTTTGAGTTGTAGAACTTGCTTTCTGTCTCTTCCATTTTTCTACATGAGGAGTCATATTTCAGCTGTTAAGAAGACGTACTTTCCTCAGTATAGTATGTGGTGCTGCTCTTCTCTGCCCTAGGAAGAACATGAAAGTAGGGAGAAAGAACAGTCCTGTACCAAGGAGATAGTCTTTGAGGGCTGTGAGTACTGAGCACCATACCCTTCTAAAACAAGGCTGTTTTGCTTCCCTTTCAATGCCCATTCATCTTTTCCTGAACATTAATTTAGCAGTCTCTCCAGAAGGCAATGTACAGAGATACAGTTTAGCACTAGGATGGTGTATTTTCTACTGCAGCTACAGGAGACCTTCTTTAGAACATACGAGGCCTTATCCTTCTTCTGTACGTAAAGGAGTATTTTAAATGAAGTTTAAAGTACACACCAAATGTGTGTTTATAATTATCTGTTGTACAGGTGGAGGTAGAATTCAAGTTACCTAACACCAAGGTTCAGTGTAATGTGAAAGGCAGGAGAAAGCAAAGGAAGAATGTAGGAGCTTTACAGTATGATGATAGTGTAGGGGTCTGGGTCTACCTATCTAGGATTCAAAGAGCAACTTCTTTATTCTGATATTGTAATTCTTTTCTTAGTCTGTGTTTCCATCTGTTTGCTCTGCAGTTTTTGACTTATAGAAAATATGTGTCTTGTGTAGAGCATATTGTATTGAATTAAAAAAAGAAGAAAATAACAACTTGAGTTAAAAATAATGTTGGTACAGTGCAATGCTAGGTTAAACATTCCCTTTAAATCTGAAAAATTAGTATGTTGGAGATTTATTAATTCAGCACAGTCAGTATTAAGCAATTAGATTTCTTGAATACAAATAGTAGCATATGGCGAAAAGAAAAGGCTAGTACTTACTGAAAGGAAATCTGTCCACAGAACCGTGCTGATGATTGGAAGTATTGCAATATTTAGTAGATCAAATCTGTAGTTCCTTTTGTAGTCCTTCCGTGTTGTTTCACCATACTGTATATACCATTGGCAAGAACCTAGAAGAGTTTCACTCTTGCAGCCAATAGTCCCATTTGTCTTGTCTTCGGTATGTTTTCAACAGACAGTTTCTAAGATGCAAATTACAAAAAGAAACCCAAAACTATGTGACTGAAGTGAACTGATAAAGGGTAGGAACATAAGCACGCTGAAAACCTGTGAGAATGCTGATTAGTAATATTCTAGGCAAAACAAAGGAGTACTGTGTTCATGTTTTTAGGTGAAGTGTTTTCTTCCTGAGTTCGTTATGGTCTTCTAAAATAGGCTTGAGGACATAGTAACTCCATGAGTGATGGAGTGCTGTTCTGATTTAGTTTTGCAAAATATTTGGCTTCTTTTGAGGGTAAAATCTATCCTTATTACTGTTAGGCTTGTTGCACAGCCTTTTCTTGGAGCAGAGCAGAATGGAAATAGTGGAAGTCTGATCAAGTCCATGTAATCTATTGTTAATATGAATAGCCCTGATAAATATTGTGTATAGTATTCTGTTTGCATCGCTGGGGAACATAGTCTTGCTAAAATGACAGGACATTAAATGACTAAGTCTTGCAAAAAAAAAGTCTAGCCCTGCTAGTTTGAATGAACACTGAGAAAAAGAGATCATGCTTTCCATAAAGAAGTACTGAAAGCAGAACTCTGTTTTTTCTAAAACACTACAGTACCAATTTTTAATGAACGATTCTAATTTAAGGAGGACCATGATCATTGCCTTTATTCAGGTTGGGTTTTTATCATGCAATTACATTGTCACTGGACAGCATGATAACTTTAAGCAAAGGAAAAGGAAGCTGAAGCAAGAAAACCTCAAAGTTACTCAAACTGGACTCAATTGAGATAGCTGAAGTGTTTAATTTTAATAATAGAGCTGATTGTGAATGCATATTAGTTAAAGCCTGAGAAATGAGATAGTAATCTCTCTGTTGATGTATTGGTACAGAACTGAAGGTAGACATGTAATTACTGCTGCTGGGCTTGTGTTTTAAGATAATATCACCATGAATAGTGTTTTTAAAAAAGAAGAAATTTCTAAGTGATTTAGAAATTATAAAATGAACTATGCTCATCGTTGAGGCTCTCTAGCGAATCAAGTCAAAAAGTTGTTTAGCTTGAGCAGTAAATTTGAGAGCTTGCCCAAGTTTGTGCTAGAACGGCTTTTTTAGTTATCTCACCCTAGCTAAACTTTGTAAGAGTGTATTTTACTCTTTAATTTTGCATGTGACCACATCAATACATGCTTTACAGGGACAATATGGCATGCAAGAACAAAGACTTTTCAAATCAAAATTTCAGGCTGTTTTTAAAATGATTCCGTCAGTTAAAATGGAAAATAAAAACAAATTATGCTTGTAGTTGAGGCTTTCAAATGGCATTTCTATCACTATTGTCTTTTGATGCATTTAGCTCAACACAATTGTATGTATATGTTTTCAATGTCAAAAACCAACCTCGTAAGTATTTTCAATCATTCTGACTAGCTGTAGATCTGTTTCAAGTATAGGGTGCTGTTGGGTTAGCTGGGTTATAGAGGTGGTATTTTTATGCCTGTCCTGCATACGAGACAGTGGTTAGGATATTTTCTCCCTCCTAGTACCAACTAGAATAGTGGCCTCTTTCTCATCCCTTTCTTACTTTTCTCTTACTTTTAGAAGAAGAAGGGAAATGCTCTTGTTCTATGAACAATTCTCTTCCCACGATCAACCAATTTGAACCAAGCTGCCAAATAAAATGTATTTATTTTGGGTCACAGTCCCTTTGTAATTTTCTGTTTTTAATGAAATACTCAAAATAGCATAACAGTATTTGCAACTGCCTATTTTTAATTGATCTGGACTCAGCTGAGGAAGATATTTCTTGAAAATACTGTAATAACTTCAGAAAGATTGTATCCAAAAGTAGTAGAAGAGAGTATTAGCTATTGAAATGCAAAAGAAGTAGGAAATCACTCCAGCCTATGGCACTCTCAATCTAGGAAAATACATGCTTAGAAGAGATGGGATCATTTTTAGGGTGTTGGTGAAATTGTCTGCAGGTTTTTTGGTCCCAGTTTTATTTTTTATTACACTGCTTCATTGTAGTTATTTTGAATCTCCCACTACCAGTGCTCCTGAATAGTTTTATTATGGTTTCTGAGTGGTGTCTTTGAGGCCGAGCTTTACCACATGCTGGCTTCAGCCTCAAAGCCAGCTGAGCGGCCCTTCTTCCCGCAGCCATCCCTTCCCTCTCCTCCACACCGTGATGTGCCCCCTCACTTGCGCCAAAGAAGCCTCCGTCGGGTCCCCAGCGTAAATCAGACCATTGAACTGATCCAGGTTAAAAATAACCCTGGTAACCCTTACTCCTTCTCTCTTCTATTTTGGGGAGGATGTTATTTTTAACAGGGATCAGTTTGGAGGGCTGGTTTACGACATGGCCTGTAGGCAGTGTGGTACAAGTGAGGTGGCACAAATAGTGTGAAATGTTAATGCGCAGCAGGGGCAGAGGTGGGGCGAGGAGTCCTTAAAATGGTTTTGACACCAAAATCTTAGAGAAAAGAAAAAGAGAATATAGTCTCGATAGGACAATATGCAAACTGAGATCTCTCAGCTGCCAAAAGTGCTCCTTAATTATGTAGGCAACAGAACAAAATTATCTGTCCCTGTAGATAATCACCCTGAGCTATATAATGATAGATGTATTATTACTCCTGTCTAAATACATCATGGAAGAAGAGGAGAGCTGTTCTGGTTTGACAGCACCACTAGCTTTATAGTGTAATGACAAACATATTCACTGTACTGGGGGACATTTCCCACGAGGCTATCTTAAATGTCACAGATCTTGGGGTGGGTAAGCAGGCAAAATATTTTCTCTGCTGGGTATAGCCGTGGGAGGCTGGGAAAGCTGGGAGATGGAGCCTGGTTTCTTGGGTGTCTGGATAATATTGTGTGGAAGTTGGGCAGCTATCACACAGCGAGAAAATTTGGGGCTCTTGCTCTTTCTTGTCCAGACATGCTTTATTATTTTGAGCAAGTCACCTCATGGCCACTTTCTTTTTTTAATGCTCTGTGTATCTTGTAATCTCTAAAATAGTGAGAATAGATGTGTCTTGGAGATGTATTTAAGCATTTTGAGGTGTAAAACTGGTAGAAAATGTGGATATGTGAAGTACTTTTAACTCAAGAATGTTAAAGTTGTTAACAAAAAGGAATAGAGTATTACAGACAGTATCAGCAGAGTGATGTGATACTAGATCCTCTGAAATAATCTGTACTTGCTCTTTTTTAAATCTCCATTATCTTATCTATACAGAGCAGCTTCTTCTAAATGGGCTTCTAGATAATCCAATTGAGTTTACCTGATCAGAGTTTAACAGGACTTCAATAAAGCTGGTTTTCCTGTCGCTTAATAGCAGAAATAAATTCCCGAATACAGATTGATTAAGGAGTTCTTTTGAAGCCACCTTTGAGCACAGGGACTCTGAGGTAGCCAGCCACTTGACTTCATTTCTGTTTCTCGTAATTAAAACATGTACAAGTAGTAATTATTTGCAAATGAGTCTCCTGAAATCTGTGATTCTTGTCCACATGGGTAGATGCCTGATAGGAATGTTTTATTCTTTGAATGAATAGCAATATCTAGCAAATTCTGACATTGTTAACCTATTTATTGGAAGTGACTTTTTAAATTTCAGCTCAGTCTGCAGTACCCTAAGTTCTGGTCAGGCTGTGAACTTGCTCATTGCATCAGACTAAGAAATGTTACGTTGACACGAAGCTTTTTTCATGAATAATTGAAATGAAAAAATATATTGCATAAAAGCATAAAGTAGTGTCTGATATATTTGGTGGCTAGGCATTTTTTTAGTAAGTAAAAGCACATACTGTTATAAAACTTAAGTTTTTAAGTTCCCAAGCAGATTCCTCGTGGCCACTCTATTTGTCAGCGGCTGGCACGGTAGTTGTTACCTGGAACGGCAGCTTTTGGATGTGCCGGAGTTCTGCGGTGATCCCACGTGGCCGCTGTAGCTGTGCGGGGAGCAGCCACCAACTCTCGCACCCCGGGATCTGTGTGTGGTGACTCAGGGGTGGCCGTGGCCGTTACCAGCTGCTGGGTGACGTCGGTGCGAACCTCTTTCAATAGCATGTATTTTACTGGTTCTGTTTCTTCTGGTCCGTAAAACAGTAAAGGCTTTGGGATTTGCACAGGAGCATGCGGAATTTATGCAAAGCTTTTTTCATTTACAGAGGAGAACTTGATTTTTTTTTAAAAAAAAAAAGTAATTCTTCAGTAAAATCTATAATTAGAAACAAAGTGTGCATACATAGTAAATACATTTTAACATGGGAAGTTCTTTCATTTTACAGCTGAGTGTAAAGCTGCTTAAATTAAGTAAACAATTTTTCTGCTGTATATGTCTTGACTGCTAAAGTTTTCCAGAAATCAAAGCACTGAGTAGGAACCTGGGCTTTTTTGAAGTAAAGAAATCATTTGTAGCATCCTGTAGAAAAATTAAGTGCTGTAGTCCATTTAGTTTGCTATATCATCCAGTAATTTGACATGAGACATTAAAAACAGGTTTCGTATTAAAAATGGAAAAAAGAAAAAATATCCTTGAGAAGTACAAACTCATTGCTTCCACAAAGCAGAATGCTGTGGTGACTAGAAACAATTACTTCATTCACCAGCTGCAGTGAGAAAGCTTCTTTTTAAAAAATGTGTTTTGATAAGCCTTTAATTTTGCTATACTTCATGCATCCAGCTAGAATTACTTATTAAATAAAGTTAATATGCTGGTTTTCTTCATTTAAATGGAACTTTGGTCTCCATCTAAAACAAAGGTCATGGACAAAAAGAAAATATAGCAAATAAGACAGTGGCACTGCCTGGCTGGTGGTGAAATAAAGAAAATAAAGAACAATTTAAAACATATTAAGTTATAAAAGTGGTTACATCCATTTATACAATATTCATCTGTTTAGCAAAAGTAACAGATGCAGACTGTGTATTGGGAAATTGATGTATTTAATGGATGCCAGCTAACGAGTATGAAGCTTTGAGAAACAGAAATTATGCACAGTAGGTTTGATTTTTATAGTTTAAGGCAGCAGTTCATATTTTTACTTTTATATAATACTTGGTTTATCTTGCTGTCTAGTAGTGAAGGTTGTGTGTGGTTGATTTGTCTTTTTATCCCTTTTTTCCTCAAAGTTAAGTCAAGTCCCCTATTTTTCACGTTGTTTTAGAGTTTCTTTTCTTCCCAAGTTTCAATTAGTAGGAAAAAGCTTGAGAATCTGTTTTTCTGAAGAAAGTAGAAAGCTATCAACTAGCGGCATCTCTGTTAGGGGAGAGTATTCAGTAAAATGACATACATATTTAGGTCAGTCTTTCAGAAGAACAGTAATATTACAGTACCTTGACTTTAAATATAGCCTAAATAATGTGTACATGTGTATTTAAAAATGGAAAAAAAAAAAAAGCCAATCTCCCTTCTGACTTCTATGAACAGAGATGAGATGAGATGTGAGAGATAAGCAGCCTTACTAATTAGCATTGCTTTTTTGTATAATGATTAGTCTCTTGACTTGTTTGCTGCAGTACTTCTTGCTACACCTGATTTGATTCTGAAATGTGGCAGCAGCTGCAGGAACAACTCTTGTCCCACCTTCTGGACATGCAGCTTTTATTGCCAGTAACAGCAATTTCTAACTGCAGTGAAAATGGGGATGCTGTTACTTCTTATGCTTCAGTTTGTTACATGCCATAAAATAAAACATATTCTGTGCATGAAGTGGAGATATCTTTGGCTAGAAAATTAAAAGAATGTGCCCTTTGAGTTCTGCAGTGCTTTTGCTGAGGTGCTCATGTAGTTCTGTTGAAATTCCATAAAGTATTTCCTTAAATTCAAGCATCTACAATCCGGGACTTCAGACAACGACATTTTCTGCACATCTTTTCTGTAGTGCAGTCATTTTTGTAGTAGAGAAAAACCACCTTATATTTTGCTTTATTATTAATTTATTTGATTAACATTAGAAGCAAATGCTAATGCTTTATACTGCACTTGTATTTTTAACCAGTAAATTCGCACCATACCATATGTATAGGTTCGTAAGTTCTCATTTAGAAATTCATTTGAAGAAATGTGACTTAATTTCTTTTGATACATCTTCTTTGTCTTCCACAGAGCAGTCTTAAGGAACAAGAACAGATTAATTTAATTTATGTTGAAATAGAAGAGCTGTCAGCTGAATTAAACAGGAAATAGGCATAAATTTAATATAGAAATTCTTAAGCATTTTCTGGTTTTAATCACAGTAAGAGACTTATCGCAAAGTACTGGTGTACACATAGATGAAATGAAATTTTACCTGTGAGCCTGCCTCGTATTGTGATGGCTTGAGAAGAGTTTCTGTGGGAGGCTGTATGAAGGCTAAGCAACAAGTAGATGTGCGAATTGCCCTGTGGACATGCTTTCTGGGTGTACAACAAAAAGTGCCTTTGGGCATAAAAATTCTGTGATGTACAAAGACTTGGTAATGTGGTGGTAAACGTGCTTCTAAAGATCATGACTTTAGTATTTTAATTTAATTTACATCATGTCAGATGAGTAAAGAATGACCTTGGATGAGTGTGGAAGTAGCTAAACAGAAAAAAATGAAAAAATACTGTGATCTGTTTTACATTTTGGTTCTGTGGAATACTCTTTGCTCTTTTTACACGTATCCCTCAGTGCTAAATTTAAAGTTGTTTTTCATTATGGCTAAGTTGTGCAAAGTTACATTTTTACACGCAGTCATCTGTGACTTCCCAGCAGGGAGACTTTCACACAGAGTACAGCAAAAGGGAGTGTGCCCTTAGTTTATGAAGTTATGATGGAATTTAAGAAACGTGTCAGGTCCCAAATGTTGAGAGAGGTCCATGAGCACAGGCCTTTTCCCTTGTCAGACTTGAATGGGTGCTGGTGCGACCTGGTGTGGGAGTGAAGGTGTGTGGATGTACAGGTATTTGCTTGTGTATTTGCTGTCTGTGTGACTCCGAGTTGTGATCCTGCCCCAGACCTGTTGTGCCTGTAGCTGGCCGGAGCTGTTCAGGGGATCGTGTCTTCTCACTGCAAGCATCTCTTCTGGTGGAGTCCTGCTGTTCAGAGAACCAGCAGGTTGTCAGGGTTTTCACCTTGCCTTTGGAGACTACATGAAATTTTTCAATGTTCCAGTAAAATTTAATATTTCATAAGCTTCCAGGAAACTGGGTAGCTTTTTACTCCTAAAAAAATCCCAGCAAATAAACAGAAATTTTAATTAATCTGTTGTAAGGGTAGGTGAACTTGATTTCTTCATGTAGATAGCACTAGGAGTCTATGAATACTTTCCTGAGTACAGATTCCGCTTCTTCAGAAAGATTGCAAGACAGTTAGTGATCTGTCCCTGGGATTTGTGTGAATTTAGAATGGGGAGGAACTGTTTTATCTTTTACTCTTTTGTTGGTGGAAGTTTCTGGCAAAAATGGGCATTTTGTTTCCAGCCTGAGAGGGGACAGCAAAGTTGTGGTGTGGTCCCGGGTTCAACCCATTGTTTGAAATGGCGTTGGTTCTTAGCACTGCATAAGGTGGTAAGGTTATTTGATTTGACGATTTAAGTTTATTGTGTATTCATTACACGAAAAGCAACTAAATGAAGTAGTATGAAAGACATTTTCCAAACCCCAATTTAGGGCTCAAAGGAAATTTCTCAGAGCTTTATTAAACCTTCCTTCTTAACCAGAGGTCTACAAAAATAGCTGATGGTTGAAATGCCTCTATTACCACTCTTTGGTGCCCCAGGAAAGAGCTGAAATGGTATGGACGAGTTTTTTGTGAGCCTTTTATGCTATCAATAAGTTCATTAGTGAATTGCCTTCTTTCTGTGTATGAGCATACTCTGAAGAAGCAGAGGAACATTGATTACTCGGTTTAAAATTGCAGAGGAATCTTGATGAAACGGGGAGTAGGGTCCACGTCTGCCAACTTCCATCTTAATGCTCTCACCAAAAGTGAGTTATTCCCCAAGGAGCGTGATGTGCTTTATACAAGAGCTGTGTGAAAGGACTAAATCTGAGCAGTGGTCTAGTTTCAACAGGTGAAGCTTCTGTGGAGATTAAACTTCTTATGAAAGTAGAAATAAAAGAGAAATAGTGTGATATGCTAGTGAGGCCTTTTAACCGAAGGCACTGTGTAGGTTGTGGCTATGGAGTTGTGTGTTGGCACATTTCTCAAATGCTGCGGTGTTTTGAAAGTTGTAACAAAGGGGAAAAATGAAAGCTCAGACTTCACAGGAGTTTCTTAAATACTGTTCCCTTCCCATTGTCCATTCCTTGCAGTCACATCCAGTTTAATTTGTGCTACTAGAAACGTGAAGATACTTTAAGCAGAAACCCAAAATATTTCAGCATCTCTCTTCTTTTCTGAGCACGAAAAACTATTGATAATGAAACTGAATCCTTGCTGAAAGTATTCCTGACTTGGTTGTGGGAAGTGCTGAGTACTCTGGCCTCTCCCAGAGAGTTTTGTGTTCAGCTCTGGACATGTGCCAGTAACTGGAGAATATCTTCAACTATTTGTAGGTATGCGTTTCCTTTGTGATATCATCAGCACATTTTTCCTAAAATAGCAAGCAATAATTAACACTTGTTCACACCATTAGGAATGCAGATGTTTCCCTATTCAAGTGGCTTATTAAACTATCTGATTTGACAAATTTAACACATTTTAGTATCCTTGCCCAAACAACAAGATGCCATCAGTTTCCTTCACTGAGCGGCCTTACAGTCAATAGCAATCACTTGATTTGAGATACGAGCAATGAAAAATACATCAATTTGTCATATTTACCTATCCTGGAAGGAGAAAACCAACTTGTGCAGTTTGTCTTGGAATGTGTCGGGCTGCCCTGCTATCCTGTGACCTTGTCTAGTTGTAATACGGTTCGTTAGTGGAATGCAGCAGAACTGCCTGACTGTCATGAAAGTAGAGTTCAGGCGCCCTCACCTCGCGGAGTAGGTTTGTAAAGGGGTTTCAAACCAATGGTCAATGTTATTTTTAAAAGCTGAACATGTCAGGAAGCGAATGTCCTCCAAGATGCAGTTTTACAGTTAGAAGCTGGTTTGGTTTGACCTTTAATCATTAGGTTTGTAAGTGGATAACCTATTTAAAACTCTTATTATGAAATGTGCAACTCCATGGGACAGTGAACTTTGCCNCGGGATTCAATCCCAGTTTTAACCACAACATTGTGTAACGGTTGTACACACCTTTCAGTAGGTAAGGGNTTTTTTTCAATGGCATTGACTTTCACTGGAATTAGTAAATAAGCTGTTCTAAGGACAGATCCACCCTATATTATATTTTACAAAGAAAAGGTAATGCTGCATGTCAGTGCTAAGGTTCCGGTGAACATGGTGTCATAGTGGCAAGAACTGTGCCAGCGTTTTTCCCTGCCAACATCTTAATGCCTATAAAACATTGCTTCAGAAACATTTTGTAAAAAGTCTCTTGAGTATTTATATATCTGGAGGGAAGAAAACCTTGTAGACAGTATGTCCAGTTTTTCTCTTTAATTTTCTACTAATATTTTATCCTTTAGAGTGCCTCTCAAAAGCTGATCTTGGTTCATTTATTTTTTTCCCAGGCCTGGAGTTTGTCTCTTGAGGATTATTTTTTTTAACAACCAAAACACTCAACCTCCAAGTTCTTTAACACTTTCTCTGGTTTGACTTTTATTAAAACCACTGGTTACCTGCTGCCATTTATTCAATTTGCTGGAATTTTCTAATACAAGTAGGTTTTTAACTTGGTTAGACTCTGCATAGCCCCTCTTCTAATCCAGAATTGTGTCAGTAAGCTCTTTCTGGAACAAAGTACAGTTTTCCAAGCATCCCTTTTACATGATGATTTCCACTGCTGGGTTTTTTCTCTAGAGGTCTGCGTAGATTCCTGTAAATGAATACAAGCGATTTACAAATGTTGCCTATTGACTTACTGTATTGGGAAACTCTCAGCACGTGGAGAGAAAGTGTCATCTAATGAATAAAACATTAATACAGAAATACATTTCTTTTTACATAAATATGACTTTTTAAGTATTGCGGTGTGATGATATGAGGAGAGATGAGGCTGCTTCAGCATCAGCAAGTCATGGTCCTTGGTACTTCGGTTATCTAAGACCGGAGAAGGTTTACCCAGTCAGTGGATTTTCTCAGAGTTTTTTACAGCTCCCACAGAAACGTAGCGTGTTTGTTAGGGATTGTGCTTGGAATTCAAACTATGCCCCTGCCCAGCCCTGTTTGTTCTGTTCAGATTTGTGTTACGTTGACATCGTTCTCCCAAAGTGTTCTACACAAGGATTTCTCCCTCTTTAGGATTATGTTAGCGCTTTGAAAAGTGTAAAGTCTGGTCTGGTGGTAAATGAACGCTACAATCTTGACATAATTCTTAGAAAGAATTCGCTTCTCACCTTCTTTGGTGATGCCGTGCTGTCATCACTTATGTTGACTTTTGTTGCTTTACACAGCTTCAGCTATAGTTTAAACAGGATCTTGGGTGTGTATTGTGTAACTCCAGCATTTTTTTTTTAATGGAAAATGACATAACGTGAATATTTTTTACAGTTTTAAGTATGCATAGAGCAAGAATGGATAATGTGAACATACTTTGCAAATACTATAGATAGTTTGGAATCTAACACTTAAATCCTGTTTACTGTGCAGTATCATCTCAAACTGAATTGTTATTTAGTATTATTTGTTTATTTTAGCCATTTTATAAGGAGTTCCGTTTTATAGTGCAAGAGAAACCTGTGTTGATGCTGCTGTAGAGTCTGTTACATTAGAATGTGCCAGCAAATGAATCAGTGTTATGGAAACAAGAACCAGACATGTAAGGACTAGTTTTCTGGCTATTTCTTTCAGGAAATTTGCCTGCTACTTTTGGTTAATTTGTTTCCTAACTCATTATTTTTAGAGATCTCATACAAATTAGACCTATTTAACTCAAAAAAAACCCCACCGCTGTTGCTAACTTGATTTTTCTAGTGGACTCTGAAGCCCTTGTTTCACCTATATACGTTAAAAAAAAATCTTGTGGTTTTACTTGCCTTCCCTGAGTGTAGCCCCAAGCTACATTCCATGACTCAAATGGGATGCTGAGGATTTCTTATGTTATTCTTTTTCTTAAATATTATTTCAGAATTGTGGTTAGTGTAGGTGTATTGGGAGGAGGGAGAATCTGTTTTTTTGGAACTAGCTGTTATGTCTGAATTCCAAAATCAGTCACCAGTGTAAGTAGGATTCTAATAAAGCAAGGTTGGAACTCTGTGACACTGGTTCCAACTTTTCTTTGGTGGACACCTTCCTAGTTTACAGTTCCATAAGCTGCATCAGCATTAGTCCCAAAATGTGTGAAGTTATGTTTGATGTGGCCTAAAGAGAAAAGCTTGTTTATTAATAAAAGGCCTTTATATTTGGCTATCACAAGTCGTGTAGTTCAGTCTTAAAAACAAATGAAAGCAAACAAACAACAAAAAAAGACTAAAAGAAACACAAAAAACCCACCCCAAAAAAGCCCCCTGTCTCTTAGTAGAATAATCTATTCTCATTACTTGTTGTAGATCCTGATTTTTGACATGCCAATAAGAAGTTCAAAGAATGTGGACTTAAATTCTTTTTCCATCCCACATGGACAGTTAATAACCATATTGAAAAGATTGCATAAGTATTGCTGGTTATAGTTCAGATTAGCAGGACAGACATAAAGGCAGTATTAAGTTTTTTATGGCTAGTTTGTCTTAACAAGGCACAAACATTGATCATTATCCCATTATTGTAATCCACATATTTTCTTAGAAGTTAAGAACTGCCCTTACAACACAGGGAGGACTCTTTGGAACAACATGTAGCTGTTCTGTTAAAATAAATCCTAGGCTTTTTATTATCAATGTGTTTATGCTAGGGCCAGGAACTGGATTTACTTTTCATCCCATTTTGAGAGTCTGATTGTAGAAACAACTCCAAATGTTTCTCCACCAGGTATGACGGAGTTTGTAAGTTGTTTGAAATAGTTGCTTTATATCCGTTCTCTACCAGAATGTCATAGCTGTAGTGGGAAACAGTAGTGAGGAAGGACTTCGTGTCTCATTTTTGTAGCAGAGTTTTACTGTGCTGTGATTTTTTTTTTTTTTTCATTAGGCACTGCCTCTTTTCACTTTAAATGTACATTAGTAGGTGATGAATAATCTTTATGTTTTATTGCATTTTCTGTAAACTTATCTTTGCCTGGTTATTTGTTTACTTACTGTAATGCAGGATGAAGTGAGTATTTGGGGGTATATTTGGAGATAATTGGCTTGGCAGATGCTGATCCCAGTTTGAAGTAGATGTCTATTTTAGAACCATATCTCTGCCAAATAGTTCAATTAACTGTCTGAAGTCTGGTGTAAGTTCTCTTGATTAGATGGGAAATTTAAGTGGTGTGTATCCATTTGAATCAGCTGCTGTTTCAGCAAAAAAAAACCTCATAAAATTGACAATTCAATTTTTCAATTTCCTAGCTTTGTAGTAAGAAGTTGAGTGAGTCAAAAGATGTTCTGTATTAGGCTACTGTTACTTTTAAAAATAAATATTTAAAGCTACCCCAAAATGGGTCTAGTTCAAATACAGTGAGATTCCAGAGATTTCCCCCTCTCTCCTTTGCTTTGTCTTCCTACTCTTTTTTGCTTTGGAAAGAGATTTTCTTCACTACGCTGTGATACAGTTGAAGACTGAAGGTAATTGACAGTCCCCCAACTGCCAAATAATTGGAAACCTTCAAAATGAAAGCATCCAATGGACATAATTCCAGCAGTGGGAGAAAGAAAACTGAGGACTGGAATTAAGATTTTGATTCATCTTTTACTCCCTTTAACAGCAAATGATTGTACAATCTGCAAATACTAAAAATCAAGTAAAATCTTCATATCTATGTCTGAAAGAAGTTTAACTAGTCTTTTTGTTCATCAGCTGTTCATAAAAGCAGGGAACAAACTGAAAAGATCTGTCTAATGCTATGTATAAACTTTATAAACTCTTTAAAACAAATTAGGACAAAATTTTGCCATAGAGAGTTTTTTAGATGTGCAGTGTGTATTTATTATCGTTTGTGTGCAGCTAGTGAATATTCAGTAGCAATGAAAGCAAGATCAAATTTACATTTGATAGGCTGTTTCCATCATTGGTATTCACAACTGTATGATCACACAATTACGTATGCATCTTATATCTGCCAAAAAGAGGATGGTTTGAAAATCTACATCACAGAATTTACTGTAAGATGCCATTATGCACCTTTAAGATGCCATTTAAAGCATCTACTGTTCTGGTACAGTTCAGTTGTTAGTTAACATTCTGGTAGGAAAGTGAATTTTTTTTAAAAGAGATTTTCAAGAGATTTCAAGACCTTGGACGTCAATTTGGATGTTACCCCTTTCTTTCTACTGGACTGATAGTAAAAGAATGCGAGAGACTGATCTCCCAAGAGAGGGAGTGATTCCAAAGCTAAGTTAATGAAGGAACCTAGAAGCAGTAAAATGGCTATTTAAAATAATGTATTCTTTTTCTTTAAAATACTTCTACTGTAAAGGGGTGGGGGGAGACATAGAGTATATGCAGCAACTATTTTAGAGTTCATGTGCTGTCCTGGATACAAAAAAGCTGATTTGGAATAAATTACCTGAGCCACTTAAAATCAGAATGAAAGTACATAGTCCAAAAAAAAGCTCTGCGAGATACCCAAGGGAAGTCCATGGTCGTTGGTAAAAGAAATGCCTGCAATGGTGTGTGTATTTAAGACACTAGGCTGCTGCTGCTCTCTCCAAGTCTATTCATAAAGTTCTTAGACTGATAGCCAGAAATACAATTACATATTGCACATCATGCCCTGGTTGGAGCCAAAGTGTATCTTTTCTGTGCAAAAAAGAACGGGCTTCTGGTTGTGTCTTATAGTTGTGTTACAGGTTCGACGAAACTGAAACACTGCATTTTGGCTGTCTGCTTTCATATCTTGGCTTATAATTTTTAGGGTTAACACCATTAAAACATGGTCAAGCTTTGTATCCCTGTATTTTTTCTATAGTTCAGTATCCTTTTACACTGTAAAAGAATAAATTCTGTAAATACTTCAAGTGATACAGAGCTAAGTAAGATACAGATGTCTATGTAGTCCACAAAGGTCCTCACTAACTTAGAAAGTCACGTAAAACCTAATCATTGCTCACTACCTCTATGTAAGAATTACTGAGAGGTTGTGTTTCCTTGACGGAAGGAAAAAAAAAAAAGTCATGACAAGCCAAATAAATGTAACATGCAGTGGAATTGTGAGTTAAAGAACAAATGTTACCGAATAGTCTTGGTTATTAAAAATGCTGACAGAATTGTCATTAATGAAAAGTTAACCCTTCATTCAATATAAAGTTGAACTCAATCAAAATGATTGAGAAGCAGTTCTTTAAGCATTAAAAAACATTAAAGTCAAAACAACTAAGAAAGCCAACTGAACTTGGAGTCAGGTTCTAAAGAATGTTCGGAGGTTTTTGTTGAATATGCTACCATTTACTGTTCGTTACAGTGGTAATGATACATTACCATTTGCCAATTCTCTTCATACATAATTCATTTTGCCAATACTGTCTTACTCTTTTAGGAGTTTTATGAACATACGAAAACACTTTGGCAAGACGAAGGTGTGAAAGCCTGCTATGAGAGATCTAATGAATATCAGCTGATTGATTGTGCACAGTAGTAAGTATTGTTTCTATTCTTCTGCATATTGACCACATTATACAGATTTTCTAATTGAATGTTAATAACTGATTTGGATAGTCCTGGTGGTTACTTTTCCTAGTCTTGCAAAAGGATTGTATGCTACATAGTGAATTCTTGGTAATCGGCTATTGAGAGAGGTAGCAAAAACTGATGTTCGGTTAGATGATAATATCTATATTGAAAACCTTGTAGATGCTTTCCAATGGTCTTAATACAGGCTGACACCTTAAAGCAGTGGACAGTTGTGTTGTCTCAAAGACCAAATGTCCTGCTTCTTCCAATTAGACCAGTTCCTTTCCGAGTGACGTCTTCAGATACTGCAGCAAGTTTAATAAGTTGGAAAGTACGTTGGTGTGAAACATGTCCATGTTTGTACCTTTTGTTTTTAATGCAATTTATTTATCTGAAAACAAGGAGATGGCAGCAACAATCATGGGCAGCAGCCTCTGATCAGTCACCAAGACTTCTGCTTGTGTGCCTTCACGCACATATCTGAGCATGATTCATTCGTTTCTGCTATTTATACCACTGTGATAATTAGTATTGTCATGAGAGACTGCTGCATGTTTGCAGTTATTTATCACATGTGGCAATATAGTATGGTTCAGGACTTCTTGTGGCAAGATGGATGTGATAATTGTGACCATTCCTGGTGTTTTTCTTGCGTATACTCAAGAATTGCGGAACTTACATTTGGATTATTGGTGGTTAAAACTGTTCTTTGTAGGTTTATACTCTCTCTGCTTCTTTTGGAGAAGCTGAAACCAGGTTTAATGGTCAAGGAAATGCAGAGTTCTCATTTCACATGATGATGGACAACTGCAGTTTGTCTACTGCTGCATCTCTTAAAGAATATTTGATGAAATTAAATTTGTAAGGTTGTTTTTTTGGTTTGTTTAGGTAGACTTAAAGGTAAATCAACAATTAGCTCTGTTTGAGAAGAGACCAGGGAGATAATTTTACAATGACTAGCACAGCTCCAGGTCTTCAGGAGCCTCTTTGAAGTTTTGCCATTGTCTCCAGTGTGGGTGTGTTTGATGTGTAGCGATGTCTTTTGCATTAGGTGACTAATGTTTGATCATTTGGCATGGATCTTTTTGCAAGTTCAGTTGATACAATATAAAAAAATACTACAAGATTTTCGTTTTCTGTCAACTATCCAGTAAAATTTGTCTTTCTAGTGTAAAGCTGATAGAAATGGGGAAAAATCGTTTCTGGTAGTGTTTGGTTATCTGTTTGGTTCTGGTTAGTGTTTGTTAATTGTCAATGTCTGTGATGGGAAGAAGTAAATACTGTTAAGCACTAAGGGAGTTTCGTGTTGCCCTTTTTTGGAAGAGGAACAAATTTTGTTCTGCCCTGAATGCACAGTTGAAAGCTAAAATTCTTATCATCTGTGATTGCTGGACATTGACTTTATCATGGGCCAGCGAGGGGGATGGCCTTCATGATGGTTTTACCATCCTGCTCCATCTAGTGGAAAGCTTCATTCTACATCATGGGCTGTTGAGCTAAAAATAAACCTTGTACATTGCTGACAAATTACAAATTTTTTTTCTAAGATACCAAACCTGTCTCCTAAAAATATTTCATAACTCTTAATATTTTTTCAATTCGATAGTAAAGTATATGACATTATTTTCTTGCGGAAGGACCTTTCCAATTGTTAGTTTAGGTGGTTCTTGTCCTTTCTGGCATTTTTGATGTGCAGTGACGTTGCTTTTAATAACAGAATGTGCAAAGTAGGAGTGTTTTAATGGCAAAATGTTTGCTTGGAGGTTAATGTTGCTTTGAAATTCTCAATTTTTTTTTTATCATACTAAATTTTCAAGGGACCTGACAAGAATTACTTCCTGTAAAATCTGACAGGATCCATACCTTGAAATTAACCTGGTGAGAACACTCTAAAAAAAAACCATAGCAAAGGCAAAATATAAAATGTAGCTGATATTATCAAGTGAAGACTATTTTAATTTGAATGTGCAAGCTACTGTCATTAGGGTTAGTAGAAGTTAAAAGCAAAAGTTGAGCAAACTGTTGGAGTTGTCAGTTCTTTCAGAGAAGAGTCTTGGATTCTAAACACTATCCCCTGTTGAAGTCCCTGTTTAAAACAAAAAAGGCATACTTAAAACGGAAGGAGGAAGAGTGGCTTTTCTCTTTCAAGATCAATCCAGCTTCCAAAAATCCCTTCTTGCTCTTGAAAGGTGAATAAATTCTTAAATATTAATGAATTCTTTGTTGGTTGAATTACTTTAAAATTCTAAACAATGTTTCTTGTTCACTAAAATTATCTTTTTATGGCTGTTCATAGAATTTTTAATTTTTTTTAAACTCATTTTTTGAAGTGCGAATTGTTTGGCGTAAAGATTGTCTTGGTATAGGCTCATTTAACATTCTGCGTTTTTTAAAAAAGCTTTTTTCACTCCTGGAACTGACATGGTTACATATAGGAAGCTTTGCAAGGAGATTCTGCTGAATGCTTAAAAATCAATTTTGTCTGTCTTTTAGCAGGGAGCAGTGAGGTGTGTATAGCTTACAGGGCTTTGTCTGAATGAAATGAAATTCGTTTCTGCCAAACCTCCGTTAAGTGTATGCAGAGCTTCTTAGGGGAGCTTGAAGAGTTCAGGGGCTGGTCCTCGGGGAGGGGGCACGTTGCGGGGCTCGTGGTCTGCTGGGGCATCCTGCCTGTTGTCCTCTGGGAACTGATGCCAGTCCTTTCCATCTTATTTCTGTCTCTTGTTAACGGTGTGATGGTGGCAGTGAGCTACTGGAAGGGCCACGAGGACTGACCTAGTTCCCCGCTGTGCGATGTTGCCACTTTCACAATTCTGCTTTTCATGGATAAAAAGTGGTTCTCCATGCAGGTATCCTAGTTATAGTCCAGCAGAAGGGCTTTGCAGAGGACTGTATGGTATAGCTGCGGGATGCTGAAGCATCTTGAAGAGAAAGATGTTTGGGAAATGGGGTTTAAACTCTGGCAGAGTTTGTGCTGAGGAAAGAAGGGAACTAGCTGACGAGTCAGGAGCTCCCCTCGACGAGCAAAGCTCGATTTTTGCTGCATGTCCTTTCCCAGGAAAGTGGGAACAAATGTAATTCTCAATCTGATGTGCTGTATCTACCTAACTTGAAGGTAGGTATTTAGAGTCTGGAAATGGTGTTTTTCACCTGCTCCTGAGCAGTATCTTTAAATACCCCAGTACTTCCTGCTGACTAGCTACAAGTTTCAGTGTCTCCCAATAAGAAGTTAACGTTAATATACACTGTTATCATTGCTCCACCAAGTTCCTGGTTGCACTGGCTCAGAAAAGAGGACTTTACCGAAAGCCCCAGGTACCATCCTGGCTTTCAATTTAGCTGCAGTTGTGATCTTCGGAGGTGTGAAGCTGGGAGGCCTGGCCAGTAACCTCATCTGCTGGAGAGCCCTGCTGGTGTCCTGCCCTTTGTCCTCAAGCTCGCTGGCCAAATGAAAATGTCACTTCAGAGGAGCTCTGTGCATTTTGAAAGAGTAGCTGCCTCTGCTCATCATGAGCTTTACTGTGCTTCCTGCCTAGGCATATTTTACAGTCTTGAGAGGCAGAGAAAGGAAAGAAGGCTCTTTCCCTTTCTTAACTGGACTTGCTAAGTAATTAGTTTCAATTCTGCTTTTAGAACAACATGGTGTGTGAGGTTGTCACCAGTTTCTCCCTGAGAGGAATGTATTTCAGCTGTGAGGAGGGAGCATTATCTATGAGGAGACCAAATTTCGTTGCTCTTGCATCTTGTAGGGATGTGTACAGAAGAGAAGGAATGTTTCTGCTGAAGCTGCTATGGGATACCGCTCTTGACTAATAATAAACAGCAGAATGAAGAAGTGTCTAGAATATAGAAAATGCCAAATAATGATAAATAAATGATTTACCATCCCTCCTATTTCTTCCTTGAAGGCACAGGATTGCATTTCATTTAGAATATATTATTTAATATCAAGAACATAGGAGCCATTTCCACTGTAATGTGCCAAGACCTGTTTGTCAAATATATGCCTTCTGTCAAATATAAACAAACACGATCTCTTAGAGGTGCTGTTGTTGATAATACTTCTGCCTTGGTTTTCATTTGAGGAACTCTGTTCTTAAAGCCTCACAAACACACAGCAGAGCAGTCCGAGAAAGTAGGATCTCTCCCATACGAATGCACTGTTTGTGGCACAAGAGCACAAAGGCTGCCAGCACTGTCCTGTAAGGTCTGACCCGAAGTCTGTGGATGTCCTGAGGAGAATTGCTTTGGTGTCAGTAGCCTTTGGATTAGCCAGGTAGCAAATCAAAAGCAAAGCCTGTGTATATGAGCCTCCTAGTGCTTTTTCTAGACTTGCTATTATTAGACTATGCCCACAGATCCTTGAATTTTTGCTTTAGTTAGCTTTGGGCACCAGTTTGGTTTTGTGCTTCATTTTACGCCATGCTCTCTCTGCCTATCTTCTAGCTGGCGCTTCCTGGTTTTGGCTGGGGTGGAAAAGGAAATAATGAGAGAGACAGTCTTTGCAACCCATTTCACACCCTCCGATATCAGGAAGGGCTGGAAGCAGCACGAGGGAGCCCATTCTCACGCTATTTCCGGCCGTGCCGGCGTTCCTCCCGCCGCCTGCCATTTCAGGGAAGGAGAAAGCACGGGGAAGTGGCTGGTCGAGGTGCAGAGTCGCAGTTCTCGAACTTCAGCACCAGCAGAGCCACTCCGATAGCTTGAAACTGTGCCAGGCTGCTCCAGAAGAGCTTTATGAGAAGTATTTTTTAAGATGTTTGTTTTAAAATACTTACCAAAGAAAGGGGGGGAGTGCAGCTATTAGCCGACTGCTGTGCAGGGCTGCTAAAGGATCAGCAGATGTGGACGCACTGTTTTTTTAATTTCTATTTTGTTATGGGTTGTAAAGTCTTTATATTTTTATTAAGATTTATGGTGTGTTTTACTTCTGGATTTGCTGACTTGCAGAGAGCAATTAAGAGCCCCAATCTGAGCACTTAATGATTTTCTTCCACGCTGGTTTCACTTCATGACAAAGTTCCCTTCATGGAATGTGTAGTAAAGTGCGTTTCCTGAAAGTCTCACCTTTTTAAATAGTGGCTGGTTTATCAGTGGTACTACTGTTAGTCTAGTTTCTTATTCGGATTATTTACTACTCTTTTTTTCCTTTTTAGTTTCTCTCCACTTGATCTGATTTTGGCAGAGTAGTTGTTCTTGTCTCCTCCAGCTCTGCAAACTATATCTGCGTATTCATATTCAACAGGACAGGAATTTCCCTGGCCTATGTTCCTGGCATACATGAGCTGCTTACGGACATTAATAATTATATTATTAAACTTTCCCGTGAGGAGGAATAATATTCATGTCCTCTTTTGCTGATCTAAAACTGATGAGCTTGCCTACTGCTCTGAGAATTCTTTGGCAAACCGAAGAATAGACCCAGATAATCTAATTTCTAATCCTTAGTCTTGACTATGAAACCCACCTTACTTTATTCCAGAGCACTTAGATGTAGCTGAATTAGGGTATTATCCCTACTTTTCTTCAGCCTGAGGGAATAGAGGATCATGTTTTAGACAAGGTTAAATTTCAATTTAAAAAAAAAAAATCAAAAAAACAGCCCAAGTTGTATTTTTTGATGCAATCCAGTGGGTTATCAGGTGCAGAAATAGGTTGCTCTAGATGATGGGAAGCACAGTAACTCATGTCTTTGCATGACTGCAGTGAAGTCACTACCAACAAAATGAATACAAATCTGTTAGCAGCTGAATTACACCGAACTACTCCATGTGTCTGCCCTTTCTTGCTGACTGTTGATAGCAGGGATGTGCCTGCTGGCAAGTGCTGTGAAAACCAGATTACCTAAATTTAGCCAATAAATGGATTATGAATCCAACACATGTTCCCACTGTTGTCACAGCTAATCATAAATTCATAATTCCAAGCTACACTCAACCCCAGATAAACTTCTCTGTCTTCAAAATAAATTACATCCCAGTATGAAGCAAGAGAAAACAAAAGGTGTCCTGGAATAGCTTGCTTGAGTCTTATGAATTGGGAGCACTGATGAGTGAAAAAACTAAAATGATGAGCCATAATGGCAGAAAGACCTTTACAAGTCCAAAATATGAATAATTTAAAAAGTCATACCACGGGGTTTTGAGGTCTGTGCGATGCCCATCACATCATTCTGAATTATTGTGAAAGGGTTTGACTGTCTGTTCCAGGAATCCAATTTCCGCCTCCACTGTCGCTCACTCTGCCACTTATAACCCCCCTTGCACCCGTCACCTTCATTCATTTACCACTTTTATTTCTCCTTTGCTCCCCACATCTGTTAATGTGGCAGTTCCTTTTTGGCCGTAGATGCGACTTCCTTGCTGTGTCTGGTTGTACAATATCAGGGATTTGCCTTCAGCTGGAGGCAGGGCTGACCTGGTCTGAGGAGCGTGGAAAAGCTGGGTTGGAACTTCTTACCCCATATCTTGACCTAGTCCTGCATCCCAACTGTCACGCTTTGTCTTTTAGTTTGTAGGCCGCTAATGCTTCCAAGAGTTAAGGATAAACCCTAGTTCAGGGATGCCTGATTTAGTGGAAATGGGTGTTCCTTTCTCAGCCTGTCACATTTGCTTTCATGTGCAAATGGAGCATTTGCTGATACAACAGCTGTTTTTTTGTTTCAGTAACAAATTCAGGTGCACAAGATTTGCTCAGGTTAGGCACACACTTGCTCAAGAGTATATTTGAAACTTTGGCATGAATGTTAACATTTTATTTAAAAAAAATTTGTCCATAAAATAGTAAATTTCCTCTGTGATGGTAAGAACAGATCCACGTGATTTGTTCAGTAGATGGCTGCTTTCCTCTGACAGTCAAGTTTCATTCTGCACGGCAAAAGCACACAAGACGGTGTTGTGAAGGCAGGACTAAATAACAGGCATGCTGACATTTTAGTTAGCTGGTGAAGAATACCGTGTTGAGTCCAGCTGGTAGTTGGCTCAGGATGTCTCTCTTAGCTAATATTTTACTTTGGTAGTCTGCTTTAAAACCAAAGTTGATGTTATCAAAGAATGTGAATATATGAGTAACTACTACTGTCTAAACCCAAGAATGAAGCAGCTTCATAAGATAATTCTGTACTAAAAGTATTTGGCTACAGTTCAGAATTCTGGAGATGAAGTTGTTCTGTAGCCCATTTTCTTGATGGTTTGCCTATACCTGTAGAGTTAATTAACACAGAGTTAAAAATAATTCACTAAAGAGAACAACAGATTCCTTGTAACTAGTGGTAAAAATGGCAAACTATGTTGTTTGATAAAGAATATTATGCATGCATCTCCAAATGATTTTAAACATTTTAAGAAACAAGTAATACAGATAAATGGCAAAATGTGCATGAGCCCTGCGATTTCTATTTCAAAAAGAGGAAGTAAAACAATCTTGAGCTTTTTTAAAGCAAACGCCAGATGCATATTTTTGTAATTGCTTTCAAGTCTGTTTGGTTCAGTCGTTTCTGGACTTCTTGGTCAAGATATTGCTGATACCTGTCCATGCTTCTGATTTGTTTCTTACATCACTGTTCTCTGCAAACATTCAAATTCAAAGGCAGTGGATTGTTTTGTGGGTGAAGGGGAAGAGTTGAAATTCAATACAGCAAGAGATGGAATATAAGCCAAAACTTTCTGTTAATTAAACTTTTACCAATTTCTGCATTTTAATGGCAACAGGGTCCCCATTACTTCCCGCTTTCCCATGCTCGAAGTTTCTGTTGTGGCATTAATTAATAGTGTGAGAAAATATGCTAGAAATACATGAAGAAGCATCTTCTGTCTTGCTGAAGCTTTTGGAAGAAATGCTGTGAATATCGTATTGGTCTCTTGCTCTGTTGGTAGGTACAAGTCTGTAATAGAATGAGAATTAATGAACTACACTGGCAAGGTGCTTGTTCTGCACGTCACTGTTGTCACCTTGAAAAGTAGTGTTTCCAACTTTTCATCAAGGAGATATGTAGGGTTGATTTTTGTTGATTATTTTGGTTGATGATTTGTGAAGTGTTAAGACTTCACAAATAATTTTCTATGGTGTTAAAATGACCGGTATTTTTCAAACAATTAATATGTTAGTAAAGAAGATTTCATGTATGTGTTCGAAGCCCTGACTCAACGCGCAACCCATTTTGAGCAACTAATCCGTGGTGTTATAGACTCGACACAAAATAATTTATTAAAGAAATTAGTATGTATTAGTATTACACGAGGGCATCAAATGCAGTTACCAACATAGCATTACTGCACAACCTTGTTTTTCTTTCATGGTTGTAAAAATTGAGAAAAATTCAACAGCCTGGGTTCATCCTTACAGGAACTCTCTTAAAGTAGATGGAGTTCTCCTACTGTGAGTTAATTCCTTAACAACAGGTTTCACAACTATTGCTGATTGCATAGATTTCTTGGTGTTCTGCTGAGCAGCCTTTCATCCTTCAAGCAATGCCACGCATTCCTGGAGTGAGGGAACCTCATTATTGTAGTGAAGACCGTATCTGGCTGCTGGGGACAGGCCCAGCACTGGACGAGGTGTGATGAGTACAGAAAGGCAGACAATTGACGGAGCTACATGGCTGCTGAAAGCTTGAGATTCTTTGGTTTGCCTTCACTGTAAGTGGATCTTGTAGATGGTGTCGCCCTTTTTTCTGTATCTGTTTTATTTTCACTAGGCACAGAATATGCTTGTTTGTGGTAGGGAAAGTGCAACAAGTTCACCCTAAAAATAACTATTTGCTGCAGGTGAAACTTCTCCTGTAATCTCAGTTCTCAAAAAATACACGTTTTGAGTAAATTTAAACCAGTAAAATAGTAGATTATTGTGTACACAGTAATCCTTAAATCCCTTGGGGTTTGTGAAGTCAGTCAGTCTGTGTTACAATGAATTGCTTAGGATGACAAGTTCAAATAAGAGGAGGAGTTGTGTTTATGTAAACTCTGTAAGATTGTCATGCACTTAGGGTGTACTAGAATTTTGTATTTATTGAAGTTTTAGCCATTAATTTAAAAAATGTTCTCAGTTTTACTGTAAAATTCCCATAACTTTTTTAAAAAAACCAAAACAAACAACATGTTGAACTGTTAGTATCAGTCTTAATGGTATAGTGGTCTTGGATTACTGTAGTGGTGTAAAAAACAATGCTGCCAAGTGTTGAGAATCAGTCAAAGTGACTGTTAAAACTCGTATTAGTTCCTGAAAATTATTTTTTAATCACCCTTTCTTCCCATGCTTTTGCAACCTCCCTTTGTGCAAACAGAAAAAGCCGTGAGTGAGGTTTGTTTTGAGCTGTGATTCAAACAAACAGTTCAGTACGATACAGAAACAAGCGGAAGAAAAGTCTCGCATGCAGGCTGGAGCAGCCTTCCTAGGAATCCCGCTCTCAGGAGGAAGGTCTGCAGGCATGAGCTGCAGGGCAAGCTATAAATAAATGCTGGAGGAAGTGAGGAGGAACGCGGCACTGGTTGCATCACTCGTGCATTACCTGTGGCACGGCCAGCCGGGTGTTCCCTGGGTGGGTCTGCAGGGTGGGGGGGCCGGGGTCACTGCGGTGCTGGGCTGGCTGCGGGGCACTTGCCGGGGGGGGGCCCTCGGGTCTGGCCCCTGCTCTGGAAGCCACGGCAGATGCTTCTCCACCAGGAGATGACTTGCTGAAGCGGTGTGCGTCTCTGGGTGCTCCGACAGCAGCCAACGCGGAGCAGGCGTGACCGGTGGTTTTAGGATTGTGCAGTGTACTCGCCTTGGTGGGTGAGCAGCTTGCGGGAATGTTTTGCCTGGCCTTGGGATCTGCTGGTGCTGATGTTTGCCATCAGCAAGCATGACAGCTTTTGGAGCATGGATGGTTGGTTTTTTCTGAGAGCTCTTATCGCTCATGCTGTATTGCTGCAGAAAAGAAACATTTCAAGATTAGAAGACAACAATTAGAAGAGTACTTTTATCAAATGAAGACCTAAAAAGATACTGTAAAACCTCATGAAAGACTTTATTTAAAAAAGGAATTAAAAGTAACAGTGTTCCAAAAGGTAGGAGGCAACAGAAAATTTCAGATACAAGGATGAAATGAGGGCAGTACATTGGCTGGTACACTGTGAAAGCGCCAGGTTTGATTCCCAGTTATTACCTGGGTTGAAACACTGCAGATACATCACTGCCAGTCCCAGGGAGAGGGGAGCACTCGTTGCTGTTGACTTGCACGTTCTCTCCCTCGTTTTCCTCTTCTGCAAACTCCAGTGTTTGATAATACACCAAACCCTTGCTTTCACTGGGGACTTAAATGTAGATTTCTTTGGTCTGGGTGCTTGCCTGCATTCACAGGTGTTGCTGAATTTATTATTTTTGAAAGACCCCCTGCTGCATGTCTGCAGCACATTTGGTATAAATTTACCAGCAGGCTCAAAAGTTTATTGAGACCATGTGCTTGCATGCAGAGAACATGGTCATAAAATCCTTACTTCAGGAGGGGCAGGCTGAAAATTAGAAAATAGATTAAATTTACGTTAGGTGAACGAGTGTATCACACTGAAGCTGAGCTTCAGTATTCTTTAAGTATTTTTTTGTAGTATGTGCCTCAAGTCCTAAATAAACTGAAAGAAAGTGCTAGCTAATTTTACATGTGATTAAGAATCATTTTGTAGGTGGATGTCATTGATAGGTCTTGTGATTTGAAACACCATTTTTGAACTGATTACTCTAGTATATTATACATTGATTTTGTAGCTGAAACGTTAAATCAGTTGTTATAATTAAATATAATTCTGTGTTAACTGTATTTGTATTGTGGTATGATAATTAAGTCTCCGAGAAGGACATCCACCAAAAAAACTAAATTGTAGTGTATTCATTATGCAAGCGAGGGTTTTCAGTGTCTGGATGATAATTTACACTTGAAACGTGTTGGCTGCCCAGTACATTTTCTGTGAAGGCTGTGAAGTGCTTTGGGTACTCTGCAAGGTTCCCCTTCCCCCAAAGGGCTTATGTAAACTGCAGCCCGAGGGAAAGCTGGCAAGGGCTATTTTTAACAAGGCTGTTGCAGCTGACGGTGGGCGAGAGCCTTGGGTCCGGACGGAGGGTCTGCCAAGGAGCTTGGGGCTGGTGGGAGCCACGTCCCGCCCCATTCAGGAGGCCGGGTAACGCTGTATGAGCTTTGCTGAGACATTTGTGTTTTTACAATAAAAACCCCAAAAAACCTTCTGAAGCCTAAGTAGTTTTTATAAAGAAATGAAAATAGCGCTATACATGCAAAATCTCCACAAATTGTGTTAATTTGCCATTTCTCTTCATATATTGCCAATGCTGGTAATACTTGCGAAGTTGCTGAGGACCATGTCTGAACACAATGTCCACCACTTTTCCTATTAAGGCATTTCAGTTGGATTTTGATTACTCATTTATGATGTTATAAAATAGGGACCGTTCGGAAAAGTTAGGCATACTCAGGCTTCGTATCTGGCAAGGCGATCCTCTTATGTAGCTTCATGAAGAGTGTGGCTGTTCTCTGGGTATTCTTTCATCAGACTGGGTCTGAAGAGTGAACTGATCTTGCTCGAATCTAATGATTGTTGTTTTATTGCGGTATTTTCATTAGCTCTGTCTATCAGTATGTGTGCCATGAAGAACAGATTTTGCAGTTAATGTGTACAGTCTCAGTTCTTTTGTTGGTTCAGCCTGACTGGCTTCTCTCTGCCATTTCTGCTGGAGGACTTACTGTTCACCTCTGTTCCACAGAGCTGAGCTGCTTTAGGATCCACACATTCTGTTATCAAAGGCCAGACTTGGTGAAACTTAGTTTCCCCATTTGTAAGATGGTGTTGTGGTATGTCTCTTCTTCAAGAGGAATATAAAAGCTCACATCTGCAAGACCCCATGGATTATTTTGAATAGTGTGAGGTTTTGAATTAAATCAGATGAGTGGAGGATGTCATTGTTCGACTTTCGTGGTACTAATGCCAAGAAGTATTGCAGTGTCATCAAGAATCTTGACACAATGAAGAGGTTTTGTAGAAGGGGTGAGGGGACGGATTTAGAGCTCTTCTCCTGTTTCACCAGTATAGACGATATATTCCTCAAATGGACATTGCAGACTCTAGGATCCTACTATGTCACATTAACGTGTAGTTATTAGTATGTTATGTGTGTATTTTCAATCGTAACTCCAATTCTCTACCCCTGTTGTTAAAAGTTTGTTTCAAAAATAAGGCATGTAGTATGTATGAAGTGTGGAATAGTCTTATGTAAGGTTACAAGTATAACATACTCATTATTGTCACAGTGTGTTATCAAGGGAACCAGTAATTAAAATTTCTAGTTCTAAAGAGCCATTTGGAGAAGAGCATGTCAGATTATAACCCACTTTATTATGATTTATGTGGCTCATTCAGTAAACTTGCAAATATCAATATACCCCGCGTTATGAATTCCTCTGTGCTCCTTCAGAGCTCTTTGCTGGGTGAGATCCTTGACCCTTCACCACTGCCTCTGGAGTACTTCACTGTCCACCTCTCCTCCGCGGAGATGACCTGCTCCAAGATCCAAGCAGTTTGTTACCATTTATTGTTTTCACCAGCTCTCTCCAGACATTACGAGCTCCGTTGCGGTTTTCCTCTCCACCTTCTCCTCGCATGGGTGGGTTATGAATTGTGCAGCTGCACGGAGGCATTCCCTGCTCTTAAGGAGGGTGAGTGGGGAATGGGCAGGGAAAAACAGGGCAAGGCAGGACTGGACAGGTCAAAGCAGAGCAGTTTTCATTAAACTAAAAAAAAACCCAACCGAACCCCAAGCATGGCCTTCAACCAGCTTTTAGGATCAGAAAGGTGTTGAGGCATTTCCCAGTTTCAATCTGATTGGAGCCAAGCCTTACCAGATGCTTGAGAAGCCGTAGCTCCACTGCTGCTTAATTGCTTCTTGTTTTGAAAGATAATTGGGAACTTTATTTAAAAATAGTAACTTTAGTGTTCAGTCCATTAAATTTGTCACAAAGATATTTTCATTAGACTCCCAGCTGTTTTCTCATTGGAATTGTGAACTAAAAATAAGTCGGATTTCTGCTGTTCTGTGCAGAGGCTGGTACCTCCATTTCAGCTCTGACTTTCCCTAATGATGTGAAATGTGTTTGTTTCCTTCAGCTCTTTCTTCTGGGCTGTATTTAAGAAGGTCCTGCTAATTATGCCAAAATTGTGTGCTGTGGTTTTCTGATAAAGTCACGTGGCTGTAAAGAATATGAAACTGATTTCCCTCAAGACAAGTCTTACAAATGAAAGATTAGTGCCGAACCCAGTACATTTTTTTTCCAGCAGTCTGTAAGAGTTGGTTGTAATAATTCAACAAATATCTTTTAAAAACAAACAAACACTAATGAACACTAATGCACCCAGTACATTTTTTTTCCAGCAGTCTATAAGAGTTAATCGTTGTAATTCAACAAATACCTTTTACAAACAAACACACACTAATGAACACAGGTTTGTTACTGTTATTATGAGGTGTGCGATTTACCCTCTCAGTTCAGTTCTCATGAGCAGTCCCTTTGTTGTACATAATTGAAATCACAGTGTAGATTGTGAGATAAAGTGACAATTACCGTGTTCATATTGTATGGAACATGGTGGGTTTTTGAAGCAAAACTCTGTAATTACCAGCATCTGTACAAGCGTATGCTGCTTTTATACATGCATGGATTACAGGGTGCATCAGGCTGTAGTATCCACGTTTAAATAGTGTATCTTTTAAACTCTGAACTGTTTCACATTTATTCCTGACAAGTGTACCACAAAGCATCATAATGGATAACACTGGGCATGCAGAAAGCTGCAACAGATTTGTACTCTACAGACTTAAACACATGTGTGTCTGTGTAAATGTACGGCAGTTTCCCTGCATACTTGCTTAGAAATCAGTAATACATTAGAAAAAGTTGCATTTTTCAGTTGCAATGGTAGTTACCATTTTTTTTCCTTCCTTGGGATGCCATTTGACTGTAACTCCACTAAACATCTGCAGCTTACGCTGGTAAAAACGAGTGTAGGCAACAGGAGGAAGTTCTGCTGCAGAGCAGTGTGGGGCTTGGGTGGCTGGTTTTTTCCTTTCTAAAGGCTTGGTGTTTGGAGCCACAATCAAGAAAGTCAGTGACCCGAATGTAAATTATATTGGCCTTTATTTTTTTTTCCTTCCTATTCTATTGTCTTTAAGCGAAGAAACAGAAAATCGTAAGTTGTGTTAATAAAATGGAAGTCTCTCAAATGAAAGTGGGTTCATTTAAAGGAGAGACTTTCTTTTTTTGTATTAAAATGAAAGATATGCTTATCTGCAGAAGTACTCTAATGATGTTCCCTTAAAACCTGTATTTGGTTGCAGTAGATAGTTCTGGCATGGTTTATTAGCATCTCAGATCTTTTTTAATTTTCTCATCAGCTTGTTGGCAGTCTGTTCCTCGGACTTCCTGTGCATGTGCGTTTACACAAAGACGGTGACTGTAGCTCTACAAGCTGTAGGATCTAAACGTGGGTGGGATGGGGTGAGGGAAAAGGGCCGCCTTGAGAGCTCTGCACCTGCCACCAGTTTTGAGCATCACAATCAATACAGGGCAGCTAGTGTGTTCAAGATGCTGCAGAAATGTCTTAGGCTGGAAAATGTAGAAAACAACAGAGAATGGCTATATTTAGTAGTTGCATATTATTAACTTACATGTGATGTATCGGTTGCTGGGCCTAGACACCCTTTTTTATGGTGAATCTAATAATTTGTTGCTGAGTAGAGGAAGTGGAGTTAAAACACCGTAGTGTGATAAAAGCAGTGTTTCACTTACGGCTATAATGTGCATAGCAGACTGTGTATGTAGAAGCACCTGATGCAGTCTAAGTTATGTAAGAATACACCTCCTTTTCACCAGAACCACTGAGCTTCCTCCCTATCTGATCTGAGGCTCCTCTACCTTGCAGTCGCTGCTGCTGCTGCTGTGCTTAGTGTAAACCATGATCCGGAAGCTCTAATTATAGTAATGCCGAACAAATGGAAAACCTGGAATTGTCTTCAGCACTCTTTAATCGCATAGTTTCTAGTTACAGGTATCAGAGCAATAGGTGAGCCAGTCCAGGCTGCCACTGGGTCACGATCGTTCCACTAAAGCTGCTGCATGCCTCTGCTTCCTACCACAGCTTGGAGTTGCACGTCCATTGCCGGATCTGTGGGCTGTGAATGACAGATGCCCACTAAGTTTTAGGCACGTATTTGAACCAAGACTGCAACGCTGAAGGGTGCTGTACGTCCTTTAGTGCTTCTTTGCAGTAAGACATTGTAAGGGGATTGCTGGGTTGATGTCTTTGTGCAAAAGAATAGAGTTGGATATTGAGCACAGCTTTGTAAGGGCGGCCAAAGCCCCAGCTGGGTTCATAACCCCTGAACGGGTGTTGATGTGGGAATGTGCACTGCATTAGGGGAAGAGAAATACCTTCTTAGACCCTCATCATCCCCACTGCAGCAATTCTACTCATGATTTTTTAGTGTCTGGTTTAGTTCAGTTCTTCTGAGACTGTTTAGATGTTCTTTTCGTGTAGAAGAGGAAATCTTTAATCTGTTAATAAATAATTTAGGTTTAGGGTTTCAGCTATTTAAAATGCAAACATGAGACACTGCCCTCTGCAGACAAAGAGGTGGTCAAGATGTGTGTGTCCTCCTCTGGAGCCTTACAGCTTTTAGTCATCCAGTGGAATTGGGAGATTTTCTGGAACTCACATGTACACCTTGGGCTCTTCATTTTGGCTTTACTCTCCCTTGGATTCCCTGCTGCCCGGTTGTGATTGAGTTGGGGGGGTGGGGAGTCCACCCACTTGTGGTGCAAAAATAAGTTGTTATTCATGGCTTTGTGATACTTTCTTTTCAGTGTAATAAAATAAAAAAGCATAAACCAGCATCACTGGAGTTTCAGAATTAATGCCCACTGAGATGAAATTCTTCTCCACCTCTCAGTGTGTGTTTCTCACTGCCTGCACAGGTAGAGCTCACCGCACCAGTTTGTCCTTCCTTTCTTCACAACCGTAGTGGCTGGAATCTTTCCTTCTCCTTTCTCCTTCCCCCCATCTCCTGAGGAAAGGGGGGCTAAAGTTAAGGTTTCTAGAGGAGGTGGCAATAATTTAGATTTAGCAGGGTTTTGTACGGTATACCTCAGTGCAGAGGTTCTCTTCAACCTTGGTAGAAGCATGGTTTGTGGTCAAGGCTCTGGCACCGTCTGGGAGCACAGAGACCCGGTTCAGAAGACGAGGATGGGGCTGTGGGAGAAGATTCCCTGCCCAGGCTTTCTCAGTCCCTGGCCTCGGTAAGGTCTGCCGACAAGGAGGCCAGTGAGGGTGCAGAGGCTGCAAGGGCGGTGCGTCCGTCTGGCCTGTAGTGCCTCCTGAATCTTAGCATTCGCCTGAGTATAAGGTTCCACTTCACGATAGAGCTACCCCTTCTGCTGTTGAGGTGTTTTTAAGTTACAGTGCTGAAATAATAATCGTGTTCTGTGAATAATACATTTAGTAATTGTTCAGGTAATTACAGCACTTTTATACAACTGTAATAAATAGAGTCAATGAAGCTACTTTAAAAGAACTAATTCCACCTGAAGCAGCTGCATTATCACTTCCTCAGTGTAATATTGTCTTAAGCTGGTTAGAGAATATGGGATTTTAAAAGTGCTTCCGAAATTCCCCTCATCTCCTTTTTGCTGTGCACTCACCCCCCGCGCTCTCTCGCAGATGCGCATCCCTCGCCTGCACCCAGCTCCACGCGCTTCTCCAGCCCTGTCTCGGTGCCGTGTTCCGCAGCTCCGGACTGCTGGCCTGTGAGTCGGGGAGCGGCGATGGCAGCCGCCGCGCCGCAGCCGGCAGATGTGGCTCGGGGCCGACAGGGAAGCGTGCTGAGGCTGAGCCTGCTCAGGGATTTTACTTCTCCTGTGCACTCTTCGTTCTAATTCTCTTTCTTTAATCTTAAAAGCATGCAGCTTAGAAAAGTCCCCGTTAAAAAATACATTTTGCAAATGTTAAAATATGTTTTGCAAATACAAAGTATATCCTCCTGTCTGTTTCTTTTATTTAAAAGATTCAAAATTGGCATATCGTGTCACTTGCTAAGTTAGTGCTGGTTGTGAGCCTTTCTGTGAGTTCTCCACTTTATTCATAAGCTTAAAAGTACTAAATGTTGAAAGGCAGTTTGGGGAAATATTTCATAGTCAATGACTGCGTACTGGTGTTATCACAAGCAGCAAGTGAGTAAGCAAAGGTGGAGGGTCTGTATTAGATTTTCCTTTTAAGAGTAGCAAAAATCTAAGAGCAAAATCATGAAACTGGATGACTGACAGTTCTTTGTTTGATGTGTCACATTTCTGTGAGAATGAAAGAGGGCTGCATGTTTTCAGAACCATGGTCACTCCCTGTGAATGGCTTTCCCCCCCTTTATTGTTTGCCTTTGAGTTTGGCTGCAAGCTTGATTTCTTGCTCCTTTCATCTGCCCGAATGGTATGTGTACCAGGGAGAGACAAGCACTTAAATTTGACTTCATTTTATTGTATGGCAAAAGAACACAGAAACAGATACTTGCAGGAGATGCTTTTCACTGTAGCCAAAGATTAGTGTCACTGTACTGCTCAAAATTAACAGCATAAAGTTGCTGTTGTGGCTCCGTATCGCATCTTTATTTTAAAATGAATTTTTTTAAGTATGTCTGGTATTAGATTTTGTGATCAAGCAAATGTTTTCAAGAAAAAAGAACAACTTCGTATCATAACTCCCTTGATAACGAGAGGCGTGCTCTTTACAGATGCATTTGATACTAGATGCCAGGTTGTGTGCCTGCTGTTAGAGCGGCCTGGCCTGGAGTTGTTTCTCTGAAGTTGGGAAAAGAACGTTTTAAAAAAAAGGAAAAAAGGGTGATGGGAAGATGGAAGCATGCCTGTGAGTAAAGCAAAAACGGAAAGGTGAGCCGCTGCGAGTTGTTCCAGCTGCCGGCTCCCGAGCAGGTATTGACAGGTACTCAGCCCTGTGAAGGCACTGACGGCGTGCCAGCCCTGGATGCCTGCAGCAAGCATCACGTGTGACGCTGGCGTGGAAGAAAGGAAACATTTGAGCGTCCTGGGAGCAGGGTAACCGCCAAAATTATTGCCTTTTTGTGAAAGAACCTAACTGTCTACATACCAAAGAAGAATCTCGGTTGGGGTGGCACCTAAGCAGGCAAAATTCCAGCTTTGGGTTTGTATTCTTGCATGTTAAGTGCATGTGAACTATTCCTCTGAAGACCTTTGTAGGAGTGTATTTAAAAAAGGCCGTGGAGCCCTGCTCAGAGCCCAGTGGCCGTTTGTCCTCCCATTGTTTTGGGCTCATCTGGGGCCCGAGTCCTTCCCCGAGCTACCACGGCTTCCCTAGTTCCTGCGGAAACTCAGTCCTGGGATTGAAATTCCTCTTCTGCCACGTGAGACTGTGTCAGCTCCACCTACTTCCGTCTCTCAAATTGCTGCTGAGAACCATGTCGCCCGTTCTGCAGATAGTGCCTGGGTCTGGGTTCTCACTGCGTGGCCTTCGGCTGTGCAAGCCCCACAAGCTGAAAAACGGGAGAACTGTCTGAATCTGTGATTTGCAGATCGCTCTGTCTCTTCAAACTATGGAAACTAGTATGAAGTATTACTTTACTAATTCTTTTATCATCTGAAAGGCATGGTGCAAATACCAATAAATAATGCTCATAAAGCATTTTGTAGCTGCCATATAGTGTAGTTTTATTCCTACTTCAGATCTAGCTCTTTGGTTGTCTCTTTTACTTTCTGGCTGTGTTTTTTGGTTCCCGTTGTTGAGGGAATACACTTGTATTAACATTTTAAATTATTAACATAATTTTTATTTTAATTTATGAGTGATGTCACTAATTTTGTCAGAATAATGAAATTCAAAAATTATATGTACATGATGGTCTTTGTCAGCTGAAAGCAATTCTACTGATTCGATGGCACTGAAGGGAGCTAAAGTCCTTGAGGACAAGGTTCATAGAAATAGTTTGTTGAAACACAATGAAAGGACATCCCATCAGGTCCACTTGTTTTAATTGCTCAGAGCAGCCTGCGGTAGGGGACGTAGAAAACACATAGGTTGTTACCATACTAAAATTGCCATCTGAAATTGAAGCAAGTATTCATTTGCTGATTTGAACTCAGATGTTGAGGGGTTTTCAAATGAATTTATATTCTGTAGAAGCACTCTTTAATTCCATTTAAAAAAATCATATTGATTTTTGCCTGAATGACTTTGCTTAAACAGTCTCCTTAGACTAAGTTAGCAGAAAATATTCTTAAACCTGTCTAAGAAGATCCCTGTTGCACCTGGCTGATTTAAATAGATTTTGAAAAATTATTTAATTTAAAATTTCCCTCAAAGTTCAGCCCCCACAGAGCACAGGAGTGATGCAGTTGGTGATGTAGTTATGTACAGCAGAAGAAACCAACATAAGGTCTGTGACTTTAGCTTGCGATTAAAAAAAGCTTGCAACAGAAAAATCCCTGACCTTGTTGGTAGATACAGACCTTTTTCTACCTTTCGGAAAACAGGCATGACAAAAAATACATGAAGATTATGCATATGTAAGGGGGGCAGGGTGGGAGAGAAGTTCACAGTCAGCCAGACTTGAGTTCTCACTAGGCCAGCTTTATGGCTTTATAGATAGTAAAGACTGGGCAAACAGTTTGTTATTTCCTTACAATTAAGTATAAGACTTCAGTTTTTCGTTCCTTATGTAAAATTAAAAACTGTAGTCTTTCGTGACTGAAAAAGATACCAAACTTGATGGAGTACCGAGGAGTTTTAATCTGTAAGATGACAGTCTTTGAGAATCACAGGAGGTTAAAACCATTTTGAATGGCAGGAAAGACACCGATGGCAGCAGGTGGGTCACAGAAACAGCTCTGCAACACCAGCAGCTCAGGAGCGCAGACAGCAATGCTCACCCAGCCTCATGGCTGGGTTTGATCTCCAGCTCAGCGTACCGCTCACCTTTCCTTCTGCTTCCAGTAACACGTGAATTTAGTGAATATGGCTGATATTTTGATTTCTGATAAATTCGCTTCTTGTTTTAGTTTAAATACTGATTTGCTAATAGGGATAAGTAAAAATGAATGCAGGCAAACAAAATTGTTTTAAATTGTAAAGAAGGGGCAACATCCTGTATCTAAAGCAATAGATTTGATAGTGTTTTGCAAGAGACGGGATGGTTTGTTAGATCTGAGTCTCTGGTGTGTTTGGCCCACCAGAATTCATGAAGAAAAGTTGAAGCAGGGGGGGCAGAAAGCAAAGTGAAATGAGAAATTTTGTTATGTGAACATTTAATTGCTTCTCCTTTTCCCCGTGTTTTTTGTCTCCTTATGCAGCTGACTTAAAAAGAAAAAAAAAAAGATAAATATAATAGGGATTGTGCCATGTTCCTCCCCACTCACTCACAAGTTCCTGCCCCGGGCTTGCCCTGGAATCAGATCGTGACATAGTGATCTCATCCATACCGTTGTTACCTTTCATTTGTGTACCCAACCTTGGCCTTGGATCAGCTGAGCTTTCTTCCTGGTGTGGCAAAGTCGAGGTCTGGGGCGGGACGAGGGGCTGCTCTGAAGTTATTTGACATGGACAGGCTTGTGTCGCGGTGCGAGCCTCGGAGGCACGCCGTAGTGCGTTGTTTTTACTCAGTGTGGTTTGGTAGTTGTGAGAGTGTAAAAACGCCTTTGTACAAGTTCACAAAGTGGGAGCGAAGGCAGCTGGAGCAGCCTCAAGCGTTTGGGGTTTGTGTTGGTTATCAGGGAGGGGGGGGGAACTGTGCGGGACAGGTTTCGTTTGTAAACCGGTGATCGGGTATGGCCGCAGGCAGATGGCTGTAGTGTTTGGGTTAAAGCGTGGCCCCGGCCAGTGGGCATAGACAGCCTCCTCGGGGGGATGCATCCCTGCAAGGCCATCGCGGGGATCCGTGAGCAGCGTCGGGTTGTGGTGAGGAATCGGTGGCAGAGGGACCTGGCAGGCTTCATCCTGCGCGGGCGCCCGGGGGTGTTGCGGAGGCCCATCCGACCAAGGACCGCAGTGCTGGCCAGGTGTGGGTCACCTGGCAGAGTTTTCTGATTTACACCCTCTCACGTTTCTCCCATAGAAAATCAGAAAATTTGTTCATTATATGAGCCAGAAAGGGCTATCTTTTAATAATTTCTGAATTGCTTTCTTGAGGAAGAAAAAAAAGTATATGTATATAGTTCTTTTTTATGTAGTTTAAAACAAAACTTGCAGTTGATTATAGGCTCTTAAACTAACTTGGAGTATCTATAAAAACCAGTAAATCCTGGATTGCACTGCATTGCATGTTATAAAGCACATTTTCCAAAATACTTCTGTGAAAAGTACTGTTTTCTGAAGCACAGATTGTTCAGATGGCAAATGAGCAAACTGGATGTGGTAAAAGGAAGGGGGAAGGGGAGGGAAGTTTACATACAGCTTTAAGCCTGGATGGAAGTTACTCTACAATTTTTAGAAATGAAAATATCCATGTAGGGACCTAAAGGAATCCTGTGGGCTGATGGTGCAGTTTGTGTGGAGTGCGTGCACGGTGCCTTTGTGGCGTACGGAAGATGTGGCTTAAATGCTTGTTATAGTTGCAGATTTTTGATGACCGTCTGTAGTCTCTATTGGTTTTTGATAGAGCAACTAAGATTTTATATTTTGGGAGTGGTGTTGGCTGTGTTATATCATGCTGACTGCTATTTCCAGTGTCTGTGAAACAGCGAAGTCTTGCAACTTCAGTCGGATTCCTGAGCTGTTGCTTTCATGTACTGTAGAAAATCCTGAATCTCCTGATTATACAAATGTCTTCTGTTGGGTAATATTGACAAATATACTGAATAACATTTTTGACATAACATTCTGTTTCCACACAGATAATTTGGATGTAATTGAATGGGTTGATCAAGAGTCTGTGCTAAAAATACGACATTTTCTCACCCACTAAGTGAAAGAAAATGCTTGCTCACAAGGCAGTTTTGTCAGGCAGAGCCGCTGGGAAGTGGGCTGGCTTACGCCGCGGCTACTGGTTCTGCCTTCCACCTCGGCGGCACGGCTCGGCTCCGGCCTGCGTCGCAGACACAGCCGGTTTGTAACCGCAGCGCAGTCCACGGCCCTTGTTTCTCCCCGCTGAGGGTCCGAAGAGGCGATGCTGGGGGCGAGGAGGCGAGCGGCCGTCGCTGCAGCCTGGCAGGGGGGAACCATGTCTTGGACCAGGCTCCTACACGGAGTAGCCCATGAATGATTTTAGCTGGAGCAAAGCGCTCCAGCCCCGCAGGATCCCATCCAGGACGCCTGTCAGACCCGCGGGAGCACTTAAATACGCTGGAGCCAGAAATGTACAGAAATAGTTAGAGGGGGAAGTTCTGAAGATCTCTTTTCTTCTGTTTTTCCTTATTTTAATGGTCTCCTGGGCAAAAGGCTGCATTGTTACAGTTTCAAAAGCGGTATGGTTTTGCTGCAGACTAGGGGAAAAGAAAGAAAAATAGACCTTAGAGAAAGACTGGCTGTTTAGTATGCCAGTTTAGTATGCAATAAAGTAACTTTTGTACTTCTCCCAATCTCCTATCAAATAAATCTCGTGCTAACAAGCAATCAAACCCGTTTCCCTGCCCGCCGCTGTGCACAAGCCGAGCCCCATTGTACCTTTCCAGCCTTTGCAACTGCCTGTGCCTATTTTTATTTGTCAGGCCGGGGCTGGGCTGGCCCCATTCCAGATGTGTCTCACAAGATTTGGTGCTGATGAGCTATTTATAGCACTGTGGTTCCATTGTCATGGCAACCGTGCTAGAGGCCAAGGCGGCTGGGAGCTATTTCTGGACTTGTGCTGTAATGTAAAACTGATTGGGAAAGTTAGTGCATCCTCTAAGCCAGACTAACTTTAGACAGGCAGAGAGGAAAAAAAAAAAGACAACTACAACCTCTTTAAATAGATTTTTCTTTTTCTCCTACCTTTTCCCCATTTCTCTTTTCAATCGCTAGCAGTTTTTTGAAAGGACGGTTTGCCTTCTGCTGGATTTGTCTAAAATTCATTCATGCCTCTGGGCGGATTACGCTTTTTTAATTACACAGTGTTTAGGAAGCCGGGTACGTAACCAGCCCCATTTTTAGGGCAAGATTTGTATCTCACGGTGACACAGAAGTAAGGGGGCTTTGCTGGCTGGTCGGTGGGGTATGCTTAGGGGTCTTTGCAATAGTTGCAGTTCTTTATACCCCGTGGTTTTAATATTCTATTTTTTTTGTGTGTGCTTCATGTTCTCCACACCATATAAGGAACTGTAACCTTGATTACCACAAGATGATTCCAAATATATGGAGTCATACTTTTCAGCTTTCTCATTATTTGCTTCAAAATTGGACCCATGGTGCCCCTCCGCCTCCAAGCGGCTGGAATGCTGCGAGGGCCTGCGGCAGCTGCCGCCGGAGAGCCCGCTGCTGGGGTCTGCAGCGTTAATGCCATCTGTAATGAAATCCGGAGCTTAAGCTGGTTTTAGATCTTTTTGTGTGACTTACTACTTTGATAAGGAAATCATAATAGCCGTTTGACTTGAAATCGGAAATAAAAAAAATCTTTGCAGCTTCTTGGGAAAGTTCTCTGAAGAATTATCTTTTGGTTTATTTGTGTTCAAGTCTTAGACTACATTTTGAAGTTCATTTCTGATAGAAGTCAGGTTTTGAATGGGGTCCTTGTGTCTGAGAACTGACATGCAGGAACTTCGTATGTGAGATGATTTTACGTGCAATAGAGTGCTCTCTTAATTATACCAATAATATTTGTTACAGTACTGGCCCTGTGTGCCTGTCTCTAAAGGCTTTTTTTTTCCCCCTTAATTTTCTAAGTGAAAAGTTATAATAATTGCAAAGGTTTTGATAGAATTTCTTTTCTCTCTCCTTACTTAGTTTTGTGTAGGGGGAGAAAAGAGCTGTGCCTTTCTGAATATTTGTAATTGTCTAGTAACATGTATGTGGCACGTCTTCTGTGACCACTTTAACAGTAAAAACTCTGCCTTTGCAAATCATGGGAAATATCAGTGTATCTTTAAAAACAAACAAAGAAAGTCTACTAATATCCCAATTTTAATTTTTAACTTCATCTTTGAGGAAAAACGTGACAAGTTTGGTTTCATACACTGTCTGTGTTTGCAGGATACTGTAAAGACGAGCAGATTGAATGTTTGCTTATTTTATTTGCATCATTTGCCTGCTTTTCTGCCTCTCTTGCAAAATAAACTAGCTGAAATGTAAAAGAAATCTTTATCAGCAGTTCAAGGAGTAGGGTTCCCCCCTCCCTGATACACTGCTTGCTCCCAAGAACGGCAGACGCGGACAGACGTGAGGGCCGGTCGGTTGGTGTGTACATGGGTACGTGCCTGCAACGGGGAGTAACCCCGGTGCCCTGGCATTAGTGCAGTGTGGCCTGCATGGCAAGCCAGGGTTTGACACTGGAACAGATCTGGCTTTTCAGGGTTTGGAAAACTGCAGTGTTAACATGTTTTTGAACTGTGTTAAAGTTACAGTGCATACATCATATATTTCTCAGCTCAAATACCCTTTTAAAGAGAGTATTATATCTTTGTACTAATCCTGTGACTCTGGCTTCAGCATAGACAAAATAGCTAAAGAAAGAATCTAGCAAATAGTTAACTGTTTAGCTTTTAGAAAGCTGTTGCTGAATAACAATAAGGATTATGGCAAGGACTGAAAAGAGAGTAAAGTGGAAGTAAAGCATGATCTGTTCTGAGAAATAGAAAATACACTCTTGTTTATAAACACTATTAATGTTGAGTTAAAGTTCAGCTTGAAAGAACTTTAGGGAGCTTTGAGTTAGTTTTGTAGTCCTGGTAGGGTATAGATAATTAAAAATCTGCTGGGCATTTGCACAGTTTGGTCTTTAGAAAGATCAGTAACCAAGTACTCATTTCTTTTTGGACATAGAAACCTGAATTGTAAAGACGGTTGTAGAGGTGATCAGCATAAATACAACTTTTAAATCTTAGTAAAATCTTGATAATTGTTAGTATTATCTTCATAATTCTTAGTAATATTCTGGTTAATTCTTAGTAAGATCTTGATAAAAACACGACTCAGAAGAAATGAAAATTCCGTTTCCACTGACTCAAGGGTCTCTGAGCAGGTAACTTGCTCCCTGGGTGCCTGCCTTTAGCCCAGAGTTAGTGTAAGGTGTGCGTCTGGGATGAGATGATGGAGGCGGGAAATGCAGTGAGGATGAAGGCAGGCAGGAGTCGTCAGCATGATTTACTGTCTGCAAAATACCTGCAGGCTTTCAGAGGCAAGAAGCTTCACAAACACGGAGTTACAGTACTACTGTTGAGGGTTAGAAGTTATAAGCAAATGTTGTATTTAGTTGGGATTGAAGTTTTGAATTCTTGATTTGCAGTGTCTTACTGACACTAGAGATGAGTTCTTAATATGTCTGTTAAGAGAGAGATTTTGTATACAAATTCAGGTTATGACTTGACAGAAAAAAAAATCTGATGGAAATAAAGCTCTTCAAATATAGGTGTGTTGTCAGCTTGAAGAGACCTTTCCAGTGTTGTTCTAGACTGAAAACAAAAGCTCTTCTTTACAAAGCAAAAAAAAAAATTTCTTGCCTGCCAGCCATTTCGTCAGATGACAAAAGAGTAAAATTTCACGTTTCTCTTTATTGAAAAGGCTTGTCAGGAAATGCCCCAGGAAGGGCAGCCTGATTTCCCCCTCCCTGTTCTTCCCAAAATGGTGAAGTTGTGTTGTTCCTTGAGGTGGAAGATTTCATGTGTTCTACACCTTTTCAGTGGTAAAACGAGTGCAGGCTGCAAGCAGCGTTGTTCAGTCAGGAAGTTCCCCCCTCACAGGGGTAAAACGACTCTCTCTGTATGAAAGAACTCCCGAATAAATCAGTAACCGACATGTATCTTGATCTGAAATTCGGGACATGGTTTTGCCATAATAAAATTATTTAAAATTTGGAAAGAATTTGGGATACGTTTATGATTTAATTGCTTTGACCTGCAGGAGCTAAGGAAAGCTGCTGCACATCTCTCTGTATGAAGTCTGCCTCCTACGTGCACCCCTTAAAATTGAAGACACTTGATTCTTCCCAAAGACGTGTGTTTTTCTTTCCCCAAGCTGAAGAAAGGGACCCAAAACTAAAGCACATTTTTTATTTCAGATTGTTTTAAATTTTTATTAATACCTTTCATTTTAATATCCCAGGCACGCATCTGCTGTCCTGGAGATGCTTCTTCTCCAATGTTGCTGACTACAAATGAGCTGAAGTCTTTTTTTTTTAAACATGTCGTAGCAGTATTGATGTTTTATAACACAGGCAAAAGTGCCTTAAACTAATTGACAATATTTTGCAGAGCAATAACTGATCCCATTATTTAGTCGTGTCCAGGATCTGGCCCTAAGTGAGAATTGGCAGCGATGCTGAATGAATAATTTGCTTTCTGGAAAATAGCTTTCCCATAGAATCTCTGGGAAAATTTTACAGAAGAAAAGAACTGACTTTGTGACTTGGTGCAAGACTTGCTCGCAGTATAAAATTTGGTTTTGTGGTTTGACAGTTTTCTTTGAATTATTTCACGAAGGTCGCTTTTCTTTCTGCCTGTGAAGTTCGCTGCTGACATAGTAGATGGGCATATCTCTAGCAGACTCAGAATAATCTACAACAGCAGTGAACTCAGCGCTCAAAGTGGTGCTGAAGGGGCCTCACTTGTGTTTTGAGCAGAGCATCACAAGAATTAAAAATAGAAATTAATGATGGTGAATTTGTTTTATTTTGAATTAGGCTTTGTTCTCATCTGACTTTATTATTAGTTTAATTTACTGGATAAATTATTTGGTCTTGGCTAACATTGACTTAGAAGTCTCTGAACATAGTGTATTGATCTTTTCTGAACTCTCATGCTTCCACTGCTGCTCCTTATTTTAGATGTATCAGACTAGATCGAATTTCTGCTACTCTCTTCTCCTTACAGACACGTTTATTTTTCACTTGACCGACTGAAAGAATAATCCCCTTTATGTTTGAGCAAAAAGTCAAACTGTTTTTCAAACTGTTAGCCCTTTCTCAAGTTGCTAGAGCAGACTTTTACGAAAAGGGACATGCATGGGAGGAAATCTTCACTTAACGTATTGCTTTGCTCCATTTTCCCTAAAATGCCGCTGGAAGCAGGGTAGGTTTTCTGGTAACTGTCACACAGTGAAAGACTTCCTTCTGGAATGAGTATTGTTACGAGTATCAGATGTTACTGAATGTTGGAACTTGTTTTGGGGGGAAGAAGAAATGTTTATTCCATTCGAACTTTTTTTACCTGGCATGAACGTTGCTATTGGAATTCATCTCGAGTACAGTACTGCTGCTCCTATGTGGCTGATGTTTTTCAAGGAAATCATAGGCCTAAAAATAGTCTGCATAAACAACAGTAAGAGGTTTGTACTTTCAGTTCCAGCTTTTAGCAATGTCTTGTTGTTATTTTCTAATTGTCAGTTTCCAAAATCCATTAAGCTGATTAGCAGAGTGTTTAGAAACAAAAGAAAATTAAAAAAAAACACAAACCAAAAATCCACCTCCTGTGGAACCTTGCATGAAATGTTATGCTAAGATAAATGCAGTACAGAAAGGCAGGATCACTGCAGTCATCACCTATAGATCTTTATGAACATGTTGTGTTCTGAACATTTTTCAAGCATCCTCCAACTTGTGAAATCGCCACATGATTCTGAAACTGCAGTCTTAGGGGAGAATGTCATGTGGAAACACTCGTACTAGTTGGAATTCATGGCTGTTGTACATATTTAACATCCTCTGTGTACTGAACGAAGAGCTTTACTTCTTTTCCTTTGGATTAAAAACAGAAAAATAAGATTACTTAACAGCCGGGAAGAGATGAGGAAAAAACCCAGTTTGCCAAATGCAGACCACAGTTTCTCATCGATTTTATCCTTGTGTATCTGTCTCCACATCACCTTTCAGGATGGAAATTGATCTTTACGCTCCGTCTCCTGTTTTTAGTAGCATGTTTGCTAAGATACATTCTAATGCATTTATAATTCTGTAATTCAGACTAAACAAAAATTACTTTCAATGTGTCTCTGAAACAAGGGGGTCATCCAGTCCCTGGTGAAACAGGCGTTACACTGAATCTGTTATTTTTCCTCCTTCCGCTGCCCTTCGGTAGGTGTTCTAGAAAGTCAGTTGGGAAGCAGGGGCTGCAGCTGAGGGCGAAGACCCTTACTGAGTTAATGGGGGTTTGGTTTCTGATCTGTGACTCTGGGACAGGGCTGCCTTTCCCCCCCCCTTTATATTGTTGCCTGCCACCGTAGTTAATGCACTTCCAGCGTACCTGTCTATGTGTAGGGATCGGAAAGGAAAACTCACCTTTTCTTTGTGATTTTTGCTTCATAAAGAAAAGAATTCATGCAAAGGAATTTAAAAGGAAACTTAAAGTAAGTTGGTTTTAAGACTGTGATTACCTCCTAATAATACTGAAGTGGAAGGTGGCTGAACACGGTGTGGCCCTGCTGCATAATTGGTGTTGGACGATGTGACTGGGGCTGCGAGGAGCATAAAATCTGCATCCGGACGCTGCTGCTTTGCTGTGGCTTCGAGTCTCCAAGTAACACCACAATAGAACAGACTTAACAAATCGGTTCCTTGAGATTTTTACTCCTTGAGTTGAAGTGAAAGATAATTAGGAGGTTATGGTTAATTGGTAAAAACATTTTAAAGATTCCAGGATATCCTCTTTAGATAATACCTAATAAATTTTAATAAAATATTTTTTTTAATACCTGTTTGTCCTACTACAGCTGCTTCTTCAGAAAGTAAACTGAAAAACTGGTACCAGCAATTGACAGAAGAATCGGTATTCCCTCTGACTTAAACGAATTTCATCACAAGTTCCATTAGGGATTTCATTTATTAAAAGATTATAGTGACGATAAAGCTTTCAAAAATACTCACCTTACTTTCAGGAAAATGACATGCAGACAATTCATTTGAGTCATTGCTTTACTGTTAGCAGTAGCAGATGATCCTGTACAATTTACATGAAGAAGGTACCTAAGTTCAGCTGTTCAGCTGCCCGTGGGTGTGCGGAGGGAGGGAGCGGGGTGTGCAGTGATTTTGTCGGCCCTGCCTGTAAAGCTGGGGGTCTGGCTCTCTGCTGGGGGGTGCTCGGGGTGGCAGAGTTCCGTACTGCCACGTGTCTGGTGGACCACTGAAGCATACTCACCATTTTGTGAATCTCAGTGCATTAAAATTTAACAGCTCTTATCTGGGAACCTCTCCGTTACGAAAGCGTGAGGTGGTTTGTCTAATTGGAGAATGAAAAGTTAATCATCTTCTTTTCTCTCCCCAGTTTTCTAGACAAGATTGACATAGTCAAACAAAATGAGTATACACCGTCTGACCAGGTAAGGAAAGTTTCACTAAGAAATGAAACCATTTATCTGCCCCCTCTGTCTTTGAGGGGAACTATCTCCTTGATTTTCTATTTGCCATTTGTGGCACTAGTACAGCCGTTAGAGTGTGCTGTACATATTTAGTATTCCGGTAAAAATCACTTTCTCATTTGGATTATGTTTATACATGTAAATGTACTGTGAAATGAAAATCTGCCTAGATTCAAGACTTACATCATGCTTTTGTGACACTGAAGTACCCATCCGAATGAGTAATTTATAATGGTTTGCCCTCCTTGCTGAATAACCATCACATGCTTTCTTTGACGCAAAGTTGGTTGGTCTCTTCTCAGCCCCACTGGCTCCTGATGTAAACCAGATTTTGTTAAAGTAACCTTGTTAGAAGATTTTATTTTTTTATCAGAATAGGAATTGTAGGTTTTATTTTGTTACAGATAATCTGAGGATATTTTTAGGACCAAATCCCTAATCCAAAATCACATGTATATTCCTAACTTCCTGTCCATAAATAATGCAATTAAGCATGTAATATACTTTTGTAGGATAAATAACCAAAAAACAAATTAATGTCCCAAACTTTCACAGGCAGTATTGATGAGGAGAGAGCAGTTTGTATCCTTTGAAGTTGTTCAAGAATAAATTAAACATCCATTTAAAAATCTGAGGTTTTTTGTAAATGAGGCTTTCTTATCACTGAAATAATTCTATTTTCAAGAAACAAAATATTGAAAATATAGATTATTGTATTTGAAATTTGGAACAACTAATCTTCAGATATGAAACTTTAAAACAAGTATCAGCTTTATATTGGAGGCTAAGGGTGTCAGGAGTTTAACTTGTATTTACTTAAACTTAGTATATAGTACATACAATTTACTTACAGTAATTAAGGTGAGTATTTAAGTAGTTAGTGAAGTAAAATAATTACATATTTTTACTTCTGTAAGTAACAGTAAGCACAAGTACGGTGCTTGTTTGAGACCACTGGCTGCATTGAAACTCCCCACAAGTATGCAGTAAAACAGGCCCATTTGGGTTATCCTTGGGGCTGTTGTGTTAGGAGCTCTGGAATGTAATAATCGTATCACTTCCTTTCTTTTTTTTCTTTCTTTGATCTTGAAGTGGGTGAGTGCTTTTTTTTTTTTTTTTTTTTTTTTT
>Ga0065711_1026812_pt1 | contig 59217 bp, 42 predicted proteins | sample Hoacrofraction12_FD_59098 | JGI IMG/M metagenome (GOLD analysis project Ga0065711, IMG submission 59098) | Hoatzin crop microbial communities from Cojedes, Venezuela - Epithelial fraction 12 v2 (version 2) | ecosystem: Host-associated > Birds > Digestive system > Esophagus > Crop | place... | reverse complement strand
CCCCCGCTTGGCTGTACAGTGTTTCCTTCCACTTCCTTCACTTTTTCAGGGGTTATATTCAACATGACGTCTCACTCATTACAGTGGAAAAAAAAAAAGCTTGCATTTAATGTCTGCTTTTGGGTGTACACATTTGATTGCTCTGTCATTCTCGTTTGTGAAATGAGAAGTAATTACTACATTAAATTTGACAGAGTGACTAGGAAAGATCCATTAACTTTCCGCCTAAAATGCTACTTCATGCAACACTCATTTTCCTGGTAGGAAATATGTTTTGAAGGACTAGGAGAGATGAGTAATTGTCTGTGGGAGAGATGAGTAGATGTCTGTAACTTAGTCTGATGCTTTCATTAAAGGCTTCTTGTCCTTAAGGTGTCTCACAATATGCAGACATATAGACAGTGGACCAGGATGTCAACCTTGTTTGGGGAGTTTGGTGGCTCTTGCACAGAATGAATGCCAGTTTTCACATGTTGCATGTTGTCTCTGTAAAAGGTGGAATACAAACTTGGCTTGAACATTAACAAAACAATCAAAATAAAACATGGATGATTATTTCTGTGGCTACCCAGATTGGGTGCAGTGGACTAAGTTCAAAGGTGTCGCTAGGCTGGTACCGTGACTGGAGATATCTGGAATGTGGGACTTACATCTAAGTGGAAAATACATTTATAGGATGGGAGGTAACTATTTTCCTTATATGGCATGCATAATTATTTTATATTTGGTTTTTGGGGGTAGAGTGGATCAGGGCCTCTCTGAAATGGGTAGAACTTGTGATAAACTGGAGGAGCTGGCAAACTCAGAGTTTGCCCAATTCTCGTCTCTTTCAGCTTTGATTTCCCTTTTAAGCCCAAACACAATTTGCATTTTGAGAGATGGTCCACAAAAATAATTTGATCTTGTAATATTGTGCATAGCTGTTTTCGTGTATTTGATCCTAAAGTGTTTCTGATTCTACATTTATACTTCATCTGTCTAAAACAAAGTGGATGGACACCTTCTTTGCTCAAATGAGACTGGGAAGCTGGTAAGATAGTTTCATGTCGTCTATAGACAATTTCATTACTGAGAAGCATGTATTTGAACTGAAATATGGAAATATATTCCTATCTCGCACATTAGCAGTGTCAAGACTGACTTATTTTTGTAGTGAGAAAGCTGTTCTGAGATCTTAATTACACAGATAGATTAATTTCCATCTTCCTCCACCCTCCCTCCATACATGTAATCCATGCCGTGTTTAGGGAACTGTTGGCATATATAGGAATTACAGGGAATGTGTAGACTAGATTCAAAGTTTTGTAAAAACTCTGAATTTGTTATAGATTTTTTTCCCTTTTATGTCATTATAAACTGTTTTTGTATCAGCATATGTGCTTTCATTTTTACTGAATAACTGGAAAGAGATGATACTATTGTACCATGCTGTTAAACGTGAAATCAAGTGGTATTTGTTTCCAGAGGCTGGTAAAATTGTGGCCTGGTGTTAGGTTCTATTGGCAAAGACAAGACTATCTCTGACCTGCAGGCCAGCTTTGGATGTACTTTTAAGATCTCTAACACCTAATCTGCTGATGTTTTTCCATTTGCAGTGATGGAGAGGGCTTAATTGGTAAAATCACTCTCAAGCACAGAAGTCGCACAGCGTGTTGGATGCAGGCCCCAGAAAAAGGAATAAATTCCTTCCTGTTTATTACTGGCCTATTTTGATAAGCATTCACATCTGCTTATGAATTTATACCTTTAAACCATATCCCTGCTGAGATGGAATATGATATGTCCAACAGCTATTGCAAAAAGCAATGGAGTGCTGCTGGTAAAGAAGGAAGTAACACCTTTAGCAGATACACAGGTCAAGGAGGCTGATGAAGGAGGCATTAAAACTCAGAAAATAGCAGAAAGCTCCTGAAGGGTGTACATCAGAGCGCAGTAAGACTGAAAGGAGCTGATGCCTGGAATGAGAGAAGAGAGAGAAGGAGCATTTAGCTGAAGGGACCAGCAAGAAGCTAAATAACGGAGACCCTCCATTCATCCGTAGACTTTTGTTACTGAGCCTCTGCTTTGGAAATGGTGAAGGAGTTAATTGTAATGTTGAACGAGATGCTCTGCTCAGAAAAGCTCCAGGAGCACCAGTTAAGGACCTGGTTTATTGGTAATCTGTACTTAATGCATTAATAAATAGGCATTTGATTTCTTTTGAGTATAATGCTGTAAGGTGTTTTACGCAGTATAATTAGTTTGCTATTAAACAGACAAATACGTTATTCTTTTAGACATATATAGATAGACGGCAAGACTAGATAGTTACCTTTTGCAAAACATCAAGCAGATAATTTCATTGAACAATTTTGTGATCTAATGTGAAACCTCAGGAGCTAGACGTTTGGAGCTTTCTTCTAGCCTAAGAGCTACAGCTTATCAGTCCAGCCTGCTGGGTTTCTCTAGATTAGTTTTTGGCAGAAAGATCTTCTGATATATTTAACAATATATGACATGATTTTTCATTGTTAAGGGTTTTAGATCCATCCTGGAATAGATAAGAATTCTTTTTTTCCTAATGGCATTGATATTTAAAAGCTGACTGTTACATATTTTTAAATAAAACATAGTAGGAGCATGGAACAATAGAGTGGCCTTAGGACTTCCTGTCATTGGTTGTCCTCAACTCTGTTCAGAATCAGCTTACCTTTAAAATGCTTGGTGGAGCTTTACAGCAGCCACCCTAGAAAGATGTGCAGAAAGATGACTGATCTCAGAGAAGAGCTGTGGCATATTTTACAAAGTTTTGTAAATTGAAATGAAGCTGTGACCCACAGAAACAATTGTTGTCTGGTGGTTTGGGTCTTTTTGCAAGCTGGAGTGTATTTACAAAGAGGAAATCTGGGGAAGAGTATCCATTACTAAATGCAATTAAAGGGGATGGAAAAACAACAGCAACTTACTGCAATTCTTGTAAAAAGCTTTGCTAAACTCCTGGGAATAGAAGCAACTAATGGTTCTGGTTGCAGAATTGTTCTTAATGATCTTATTACTCTATTCTCTGTTCTTCTAGTGAACTTCCCTTGATTCTAAAACTCATCAGACACATAGAACGCTTTTGCAGACAGATGAAGTAGAGAAGCAAACTGAGGGCTTTTCAGTCCAGGCACCTTGGAGGAGCAATATCTGGCACCAAGTTCCTATAGATCAGAGGGTGTTTTCTGAGACTGGACTGTTCTGCGGAAGACAGGATTTTTTGCAATATTTGTAAGTCTTGCAGGTATATTTGAATAGCATGGTTGATCGTTATTTGTAAACTCTCTTCATATTTATTATAAGTTGTGATGTGGTTAGACATTCTGTCAAAAATATTTCCTTATTTATTGTATCAAAGTTCAATGTACATAGGATTCAGAGAGTTCAAGTAGGTTACACATTTTTTTATGATAATGTTTTTATTTTTAATTTTTTTAGAGAATCCTTCCACAGAAATTTGAAGGTTATTTCCCTTGCAAATTCATATTCATGAGGAAATGTGGGTTTGTCTTCATTATCAAAGATACTACCAACAGGGTTTAGAAACAAAAGCATGTATAATGACTAACACAGGTTTGAGCAGATTTCCAGGGAGACAGGATTGAGTCTATTCTGCGGATTTTAATATTGCACCTACTCTGTGGAAAATATGTGATTCTGTTTTCCATAGTCATCTCTCTGATTTTTTTTTTTGCTCAGTCCACATTAATTTAAATAAGAAAAATTTAAAATTATACATGGCTGCATTCCCAGTGTATTTTTTTTCATTTTTTATAAAACTATTTTTATAACTTTTTCACTGAAGTAAGTGTTTTTCTGTTTTTTTTGGTATCCTATTCCAAATGGAAATATTTTTCTATATATAATTTCTTATTTATAGAACAGTTAGGATATTGTGTTATTGTTTCAGAGAGACTGTAAGGACACAAAGAGCTTCAAAGGTGAGCTCAGAGGACATCGCAAGTTAAACTGCATTTGTTACTATTTCACCTAAACTACACTGTTTTGCTTTCCGTAACCCTAAATATGGAAGTTTGCAAATTGATGTTTTCTTTACATGTATGTTGTACAAAATTACAGAAAATGCAAATGCCTGACAAAAGTTTCTTTCCTATTCTACTTGCACAGGAAAATGTAAGGGGTGCTTAATGTGAGTATTAACTAGTCCCATAGAGCTGAAAATCCACCTTTAATGTACAGTGTAGGTTTGCAGACAACCTCTCAGAATATTTTTGTGAAGAGAAACAACCTTGAAGCATATTTATGACATTGTGTTCACGCTGAATGTACAGAGAAGATTCCTGACCACTGTAATTTGGTTTATAATGGAAGGCTTTTTAAAGATTTTATAACATTTCTGTGCTCAAAGCCATAAGATTTCCAAGCAATTCAGGATTTCGGAGTATGTTTCTAAGGCTGAGCAGCTCTCTCTAAAAGCTAGCTATGCAGCAGTTCAAATGTGGTACATTCCTGTCTCTGCTGCTGGAGTTCCAGAATATTTTGCATTCAATCGCACAAAGACAAACATTTGTTTGATTAAAACAGTTTGATAAGAAAGAAGAAAAAAAAAAAGCGCCTGCTCTACTTTCAGTATAGAATATTTGTTAACTGGAGTCAAATTCTTTGTCGTTGTAAATCAGACAAGATCAGACTTGTGGTCTAACAGTTGTCTCTTATCTGTGGGAACCTTTCCCTTTCTGTTTCCGTGTGTCATGTTTGAGGTGACACTCATCTCCCAAGAACCACACGCCGCAGTTTTTGTCTAGCACTGCCTTGCCTCTGGTAAAGCTATTAAGTCATAATTTTCCTATATGCAGGAAGCCCTCTGTGCTCAGCATCACGGAGATACAGTTATGGCATAAGCAGGCTTTTTTCACATCCCTGATATAATCCTGAGAGTGTATTGTGACACCAAACAGGAAGTAGAGAAGAAAAGCAGAGATTGTTGAGGCTGTAACAATGAGTGGAGGAGGATGAGGCGCTACTTTTAAGCAGAAATAGTCAGCTCTGCAGTAAGGTGGCCAGCAAGCTCTGGGACACTGGCTTGTTTTCTCTGTTCTGAAATGGGTAAGGGCAATGGGGACAGTAACAAACAACATGGAGATAATGACCTACTAAACTGTTCCAGCACTGCACATAGTGAATATGTGTCCATCTGTCTCACTTCTGGGATAAAAGCAACCAATTCATTCCCTGCTGTTTTTGGAGAGTAGTCCTAGGCAAACAGGGACTCATAGCCCTGTAAAGTGCTGACTTGAGGTGTTTGTGTCGTTCCTCACAGACTGCCTGCTCATCATGTCTTCCATTCTTGGGAAGATGAAGAAATTTGGCAGTTCTGATATGGAGGAGTCTGAAGTGACAGATGAACACACGGATGGGGAGGACTCCATGCTGGAAACATCTGACAGCATCCAGGGTATGCTCAGCACCAAGGTGCAGCCTCCCAAAAGCAACATCTTTGCAAGACGTGGGCGGTTTGTGATGGGGGATAGTGACAAGGACATGGCTCCCATGGACTCCTTATACCAGATGGATCACCTGGTGGCACCTTCTGTCATCAAATTTCATGCCCATTTGGAGAGGGGGAAACTTCACAAGTAAGTTTGCCTTGTAAGATTTGGTTGTAATGAACAGTTTGACAGCTGCAGACTGCATTTCTTAGAGCAGCATTTATTCTCTCCACATGAGCGTGCCCATTTTTTCAGTTTCACCGTTGTCTATGTCAAAATAAGGAGTGTTGCATCTGAAGATGACAATAGCTGTTGTCTCTTGGGATCTCTGAAAATTCAGTCCATGGATATTTTGTCCAAAATTAGCAGTGGGCCTTAATTCACTTGCTTGAGACTGTTCAGTGAATGGACGTCACTCAGAATGAGAACATGGGATTTCCTAGCTCCCAGGCCTGCAGTTAGACTTCCATACTTCAGTGCCTCTTTTAAGCCTTGTTCTCAACTTTTCAGCAATGGATACATAATTTTATCAGGACAGTTGCTTGCAGACTTTGTTGACCGTGTAGACTTTGCAGATCCATCTACACTAACCTGTAGTGTTTACTACTTCATGCAAGCAAATGAAAAATAGTATTCTGGTAGTTTATAAAAAGTCTGTTAAATATCTGACTTGAAGTAACTGAAATTTACCCTTGTTAGGCTCCTATCTACAGATTCCATCACAGGCTGCTCAGAAAAAGCTTTCAAGTTTTATGACCGCAGAAGGATCTTTGATGCTGTAGCCCAAGGCAACACAAGGGACCTGGATGATCTGCTACTCTACCTTAATAGAACCTTGAAGCATCTCACAGATAATGAGTTCAAAGGTACCCTTTAGTGTCACATACCTTAAGTTGCCCTCTTATTCTTCCAGTAGTGCTCCTGAGATGAAAACAAAAAACCATCATTGTGTTAAGTCTCTGCGGGTGGTCATCTAATAGTGGGTGCTTCCCTGTTGATTGGGCAACCCATTGATTGTAAGGTTATAGGAGAATTCAGAAAAGCTGAAAATTTCTGCGAAACCCTGAATGAGTTTTCTTGTCTTTTGAAAAGAACCTCATTAATTCCTGCATACCCGGAAGTAGATTGTAGGTTTGTGATGACTTCTATGTAGCTGCAATTTTTTGTGTTACAGAGCCAGAAACTGGGAAAACCTGCTTACTGAAAGCCATGCTGAATCTGCATGATGGGAAAAATGATACCATTCCCTTGCTGCTGGATATTGCGAGGAAAACTGGAACTCTGAAAGAGTTTGTTAATGCAGAGTATACTGACAACTACTACAAGGGTAAGAGAAGTAGCTGCTACAGCGAATACTCTTGGTGCTCAGACTGAAGATAGGATTAGGCAGGGCTTTTAAACAATCTTCTGCATGGGGTCTTACGCCTGAGGATGCGGCACCCGAAAGTTCCCGTGTCTGATTATCAGTTAGTGCATTTGTGCTAGGGCAGTGTTTTGTTAGGTGCAATATTCTGCCATTTTTGATATACAGTGATTTAATAGCAAGTTCCAGGGACATGCATTTGCTGTCTGTGGCATACTTTTTTGTTCAGTTCTAGAGCTTTTTAGTCTGCAGAGCTCTCAGTTCCACTGTCTTACATGGAGCTGAATGAATTACAGTGTCTGAAAGCTCTCTGTCTGTATTAAATGTTGAAGATTTCTGTCTGATGAGTGTCTTTGTAGGCCAGACTGCACTTCACATTGCCATTGAGAGAAGAAACATGTGCCTGGTGAAGCTCTTGGTCCAGAACGGAGCAGATGTCCATGCAAGAGCCTGTGGGGAGTTCTTCAGGAAAATCAAAGGGAAACCTGGCTTTTATTTTGGTAGGGGTGAGCACAGTATGGGCTTTATTGATTGAGTTATCCTAGCATTATTCCAAGTGCAAGCTGTTAAATAATCCTGTTTATGTGGGACTGGAGGGTCAGAAGTACCAGATGGGCTGTTCCACCACCTAGTCCAAATATTTACTCCCAAAGGCTGAGATTATAAGGAAACACAGTTGGTAGTTAATGGTGTTCAGTGTGAGCTTGGTGTCTGCATCTCTTTGTTTTCTGGGCACTGTATCCTTTGAAAGGTTGTAACCTTCTGCTAGCTGTCCCTTCAGTGTTTTTTTTTTTAAGCAGCCATTTTTCTGTGATGTAGTTAAACCAAAGAAAACATGATTCTAACAGCTATCACAAGAATTGGTGCTATATCAGACAGAGAAATTCACCTCTTCTGCTTGTGGTGAAAGATGAAAACAACATAATCTTCTCTCTGTTTATGCATGTGTAGTAACGGGCTTTCTGACCACTCATTCCCGTTGCTTGCCCTTAGGGGAGCTGCCTTTGTCCCTGGCTGCCTGCACCAACCAGCTCTGCATTGTGAAATTCCTCCTTGAGAACCCCTACCAGGCAGCCAGCATTGCTGCTGAGGACTCCATGGGCAATACAGTCCTGCACACGCTGGTGGAGATTGCAGATAATACTAAGGATAATACCAAGTTTGTTACCAAGATGTACAACAACATATTGATCCTTGGTGCCAAAATTAATCCGATCCTGAAGCTAGAAGAACTCGCCAACAAAAAAGGGCTGACGCCATTAACTCTGGCAGCCAAAACAGGCAAGATAGGGGTAGGTGAGCAAATGTCTTTAACTGTCATTACTGTATCAAGTTATACAGAGTACATGCAAGACATTTATGCAGGACAAATTTAATCACTGATTATTTTTGGGGCTTTTAGTTAAGAGGAACTGATGCTGCAGTTTAACATGAAAAACTGCATAGTCCTTAAAGGCTACGAAGTGTGTGTGTGTGTGTGTGTGTGTCTGTGCCCAGCTGGCATTATTCATATACCACTGGTATGCAAGGTAGCCCAAGTGGAAACAGAGAGTGGGTCTCTGCTATCAGCTGAACTACTAGAGGCCTCATACTTTTGACTAGCTGATACAACTCACCTCCTGACAGTACCCATTCAGAATGACTGTGTGTTCAGAGATGGGTAACATAAATGTCTTTTTCTCTTGCAGTTCTGAAACAGATAATGGCAAGTTGTAAGTGGTAATTGTATTTCTTATCCTCCAGCATCTAGTGAGAAAAATTTTGTTTACTTCAGACTTTGATCTTTGCACTGCCTCAGTGGGTTGACTTCACCACAGTTAAACTAGGGAGAAATTAGCCCTCTTATCTTGTGGAGATACGGAGGAACTAGGAGTCCATTAGCACTGAAATGTTGGCTGTATGTTCTTTTGCAATTAGATTTTCGCATACATCCTCAGACGAGAGATCAAAGATCCTGAGTGCAGACACTTGTCTAGGAAGTTCACCGAGTGGGCTTATGGACCTGTCCACTCATCTCTTTATGACCTGTCCTGCATAGACACATGCGAGAAAAATTCAGTGCTTGAGATTATTGCCTACAGCAGTGAAACGCCAGTGAGTATGCACCTTCTTGGCATTTTATTCACAGCTGGGGGACTGTTCGGGAAGAGCTCCATGTTCCACACAGTGCATCTTTTGCCTCATTCCTGTAATCTCCCTTCCTGAGTTTAAGGTACTAGAGGGAACATTTGCTGAAGATTAATATAATTTGCTGTTTTTAAAGCCCTATACGTACTGGTACCATCAAGATTCTCCTTTCTCCTTCTGCTCAGAACCGTCATGAGATGCTGCTGGTGGAACCCCTTAACAGGCTGCTGCAAGACAAATGGGACCGGTTTGTCAAACACTTATTTTACTTCAACTTCTTTGTCTATACCATGCATATCATTATCCTCACTGGAGCTGCTTATTACAGACCTGTAGAGAAGAACAAAAAGGTATGTTATTCCTGTCACATATCAGGGGAACCGTTTAGTGCGTGATATCCCAGATCTGCCTCCTGTTTGAATGTGTGCTCCTAACGTCAGAATTTTCCTCTTTCTTGAAGGTAAGAGGGAGATTTTGATACTGCTTCCTTCCCAGTCTTGCCCCCTTGCTGCAACATACTCAGAAACCTCATCTGTTCCCTGAGAAATGTAGTTGCTTTCAGCTGCTGGCAAGAACAGGTCTTTCCTATCTCCAGTACATATCTATCTTGGTGTCTTATACAGCCTCCCTTCACGTTTGGACACAGTGCTGCAGAATATTTTCGAGTGACTGGAGAGATCCTGAGTGTACTGGGAGGTCTCTATTTTTTTTTCAGAGGGGTAAGATATTTGAAACTTTTGCTTTTTGCTGTTTCAGCAGGTGTAGGAGAGAACCTAACATACTTTTCCTGTTCATTAGCATTGACTGCTAAGATAATCCATGTTTTAGTCAAGAGCTACAAATCTTTTTCCTTGGCCTGATCAGAAGTTCTCAGGTTACTAATGAGCTAAGATAGTTTTATCTATTGTATAAAAAAGACAAGCCTTAGAAGTCAGTGAGCATCTTGGCAGTTAGCCTAGGCAAAGCTTAAGAATGGGATATTGCAAATAGCCATGTCTCTATTAAAGATTACCTGTCTTGGCTTAAAGTCCTCGTGCTTCCTCTTGGCGGCCAATGGAGAATGTACAGAAAATCACACAGGTCCTCAAACCAGTGACTGAATATGTTGTTGTCTTCAAAAGAGACATCAGGTGTAAGAGAAGTCAAGTATTACTGGAAGAGTCCTCCCTAGATCTTGTGCCAGTGTTGTTTCTGAGCTGTTCTTGTGAGATGCTGTGTAGGTATCAGTGCCTAGCTGATGCATTCACATGGGATACTTAATCCCTCCTTGGATGTAAACCTAGTCTTCATTGTCTTTTTATTTTTTTTCCAGATACAGTATTTCGTGCAGAGGCGCCCATCATTCAAGACACTGATAATTAACAGCTACAGTGAGGTTCTTTTGTAAGCTCCAAAATCTTTGGTTGCATTTTGGCATGGAACAGATGAGTGTGTGAGCTCTGTAGCTTTGGCTGAAGCCACTTGTAGTAGGTAGATGCTTTGCTACAATTTCCTGGGTCCTTACAAAATACTTGCCAGTGGCTATCATAGCACTTGTACAAGTGGGTCTGGATCAGTAGCCTTCTTTAGAGGTAAAGCAAATGAAGTGTCCAGAAGTTCAGTGACTATGTCATGCAGCAGAGTTAGGAATGGATCTCCAAGTTGGACTTGCAATCAAGTGCATGCATTGGATGTGCAGAAATCCTCCCATTCCTCAAGGGAGCTTTGCCTTTCCATAATTTGGGCCCTTTCTCTTCCCAGCTGGAGTGCAGCTAAACAGGGCACTTTTGTGGGTCTGTGAAAAGAGAGGGAGTGCTGAAGAAATGAGCATCTTCGGGGACTTTTCTTCCCTCCAGTCACAAGGAAGAGCAGGGATGAGACTAGAGAAGCTTGTATATGGGGAAACTGAGGAGTTTGCAAGAGGAATTGTAGGATTTGAGAAGGGAAAGAAGGAAGGGAAGAGAAGAAGTGTCCTCCAAGGCTCCTTTGTGTTTTGGAGAAACTCTCATTCTGCTGTTTACCTCATGGGGCTCCTCTGTTCCCACCACCTGTGGCCAGCTCAGCACTCTGCATTCAGACCATGCTTGTCTTTCAGCTTTGTTCACTCCTTGCTCCTCCTGAGCTCTGTGGTGCTGTACTTCTGTGGCCAGGAACTGTACGTGGCTTCCATGGTCTTCTCCTTGGCGCTGGGCTGGGCTAACATGCTGTACTACACCCGTGGCTTCCAGCAGATGGGCATTTACTCTGTCATGATTGCGAAGGTCAGTCGAGTGAGTGGGGGGTGAGGCCAGCAGAGTGCTGAGCTGAGGAAACTGCTGCCAACAGCCCCATTTCCAGGAGAGAAGTCACCATATCTACCTCCGTGATGCCACTGGGAAATCTCATATCAGTCTGCTACACATGGCCATTATTTTCTGAGTGAAGAGATACAACAGAAGTTATGTAGAAAAACCACCTGCTCCTTATCCATACATTTTATAGCAGTCAATATTATTATTACTTGCCATGCTTCAAAATAGTTAGATAGGCATGGATGAAAGTAGACTGAGAACAGTGCAGACTGGTCTGGTGTGAAATGGCACAGCTTTCTATCAGCTGGAAATTTCTTTAGGAATAGCTTAAATGTTACCAGACAGAGCAATTAGCTAAGATGCAGTAGCTGGCTAATAAACCTCTATATATGATGTAGCCAGCTAGCCCAAGAAGGGAAGAAAGATGCAACTGTCTTAATGTGGTTTATACTCACAAAGATGGAACTATTTGGTACGCGTATGTCTTGCATATGTGCGTAAACTGTCGCATAAGTAAGAAAAATGTTTTCTGTATTAAAGTTTACTTTCTCAGCAGGATAAACAACAGTTTAATGCATGAACAGCACATATTTTCTTGAGCTGAAGCAGTATTTCCTACTAGTTTTTGTTGCAGTTTATATTCAAGTTTTAGCAGTATAAAAATACTCTGTTTCCATGTTACAGATGATCCTTAGAGATTTATGTCGCTTCATGTTTGTCTATCTAGTATTCCTGCTGGGATTTTCTACAGGTAATATCATTCTTAGAGTTATTTTTTGTTGTCTTAAAGAATCTCAGAAAATTTTATTTTTCAAGTGACTTAGACTTTTTGTTTCCAACTAAAAACTAGCAAATTAGCCTAATCACAAAAAAAATCTCTTCACAATAACAATTATGTGTAGTAATTTCATAGAGCTTTTCATCCCTGGTGTCAAACTGCTTTGCAAAGCTGAATGGAAAAACAGTCATCCTGTATTATATGGATAAAACTGAGACAACACCTTCTGAGAGGGTGTCAGTTATGGGGCATGTTTTATAGAGCAATTTCACTGGGGACAATGCACTATGAAGATCACACGTCTCACCTTTATGCTCATTTTCATTGCTTGCAGTGGAATTATGATCTCAGATTGTATTTTTATCCTGCATACGTGATTCCTCTTTTGCAACAGCTGTGGTGACTTTAATTGAAGATGACAATGAGGGGCAAGACACAAATAGCTCTGAATATGCCCGATGCTCCCATGTGAAACGAGGCCGCACATCCTACAATAGTCTGTACTATACCTGCTTGGAGCTTTTCAAGTTCACTATTGGGATGGGGGACCTGGAGTTCACAGAGAACTACAGGTTCAAGTCTGTGTTTGTTATCCTTTTGGTTCTCTATGTCATCCTTACATACATCCTCCTGCTCAACATGCTTATTGCACTGATGGGGGAAACTGTGAGCAAAATTGCACAGGAGAGCAAGAGCATCTGGAAACTCCAGGTACATTGCTTTTGTGAGGCTACTGTTCAAGAAAGAGGGTGTGGGAAAGTCGTAAGAAATTTCAGAGAGAATCTTTAGGAATGGACATGTGTCTAAATAGCAGGTCACTGCTTCTTTCTGATTCCCCTGAACAGTTCAAAAAAAAAAAGTATTTTGGTTCCTTTTCCATGCATATTTGATGTTTTGCCTGAGTATATGTTCCCAGTGTTCCACAGATGTTCAGAATTTAAGAAAATAAGTACTTTTGTAATTAGAACTATTTGGGCTTTTGGTGATGGAAAATCATGTTCAGAGTATGAAGACAGGGATTATGCAAGGGGAAAGCCAATATTTACCAGAATCTTAAAGGCACATCAGCTTTTGTTTGAGTTAAGAAAGGGAACTTCATTATTCTGATGACAGGGCAGTAGTTTAGCATTTTAAATAACATGTTAACAGAGGTGATATTTTAGAGATAGGTTCGATGCCTGCTTTAAGATGGTGACAATGATAAAAGATCAAGGTTTTTAAAATAAAGGCAGAATTCAGGATTTGTATGACTTTGAAACAGCAGCCTCTCAGTGGTCTGCTTTCTTTTACCTGGTAGAGAGCCATCACGATCTTGGATATTGAAAACAGCTACTTGAACTGTTTGGGGCGCTCGTTCCGGTCTGGGAAGCAAGTCTTGGTGGGGGTCACGCCTGACGGCCAAGATGATTACAGATGGTGCTTTAGGTAACCTGTTTGTATGTTAAATGAACACACTTTTATAGACAAACAACATTAGAGTATCTGGTAATGGGAAGGAGAACTTTCCCCCTGGAGCACTTCTCTGAAGAGTAGTGCACTAACACTGTCTACAGTAGTCAGTTTAATCTGTTTTCTGGGTCAGAGCTGAGGCTTGAGAGGTGGCAGTTTGTGATATAAACTCATCCTGGAGTTGTCTGGTGATCCTTAAAACAGCTAATTGGTTCTGTTGTTCTCTCCCCAGGGTTGAAGAAGTGAACTGGTCCACATGGAATACTAATCTGGGCATAATCAACGAAGACCCTGGGTACTCTGGGGATCTCAAACGAAATCCCAGTTACTCTATTAAGCGTGGCAGAGGTGAGGGTTTCAGGAACCTAAATTGTAGTATGGGCTACATGCTGGTGATAGAAGCAGCATCAATTGTTAGAGGGTAGTCAATTTTATGCACTTAATGATAATGGAAGTAGCTAAGTTAATGGCATTTTCAGTCAGCAGAAAATGTGAAGGATTAAGTGGGGTTGTTATTCACAGAGCAGTTTTACTCTCTGGAATAGAAGCCCCGTAGATTCATCATTCTGACTGTAGATTTTACAAGGAGATAATATGTGTAAATCCTGAGGAGATGGAACAGTGTATGATGGCAGCCAGATAGCCAAGAAGCTCCCTTGGAGGACCCAAACCCTATAGTTTGGGAGCTCAGCATCCAGCACAGAAGTATTTAACTGTACGATCAGTCTCTGCTGTACTTGCCAGCTGAAATATGGAAAACTCATGGAACAGTATGTGGAAGAAAACCACAAAACCCTTTCTTCCTGCATCTTTGTTCTTCCTTCATCAGCTTCCTATTTAAGCCACTTGTATATTTTCCTCTGTTTTGGTGGAGGGGGAAAAAATTAACTATTCCTTTCTTTTTTAGTTTCAGGGAAAAACTGGAAAACGTTGGTTCCGCTTTTAAGAGATGGAAGCAGGAGAGAAGAGACTCAAAAACTACCAGAAGAAGTAAAATTAAAACCTATTTTGGAACCTTATTATGAACCAGAAGATTTCGAGGCATTGAAGGAGTCACTTCCAAAGTCAGTCTGATGTTATTTTATTTTTAAGAAGGACGTTAATTCTAATTGCCTATGTTGGTCCTCGCAAGCAGGGCAATTAAAGCACTTCATTCATAAGAACAGGGATTTATGGAAAAAGGTCAGAGGACTTAGGAAATTAGTGTGTGCAAGGATTCATTGAGTATACTAAATAAACTACTTGTTGTTTAAGCTCATGTCTTCATGGTTATTTTTAATATAAGTCTGCAAGAAATTGTCTGTGCTACTTGGTTTATATTTACTTGGCTAGACATATGCATCCAGGCTGTCTCATGAAGTGTTAGAAACAGTTCCCATAGTTTGGGGTTATTTTTGTTTTGTTTTATAAATAAATACATTGAGAATTTCCCACACTTTAGAGCTGTCTGTAAGGCAGTGAGCCCTTTTTTAGTGCAGATTTTTTTCCAGTCTTCATCCATTTCTTTTACTCTTTGAAAGTCCTCATGCATTTCTGAGATCTGAGCTGACATTTGCATTGTTAGCTAACAGGAGCTTCACTAAGTTTTGCAGGTTGATGCAAGTGGCCAGTGATGGTGGATATTCTGTTGATAATACGAAAATAACAAAAGTGCCTATAGAAAAATTGTTATCACTTGACACCCTGTACATAGTGGATTTTATATCTTCTGTCTGCTTTTAGATTCTCTTGCTTTTAAAAGTATTTTGTGATCAGCTACAGGCCTTGATTTTGTGACTTTGCAGCCTCAAAAACTAACCAACCAAACTATTATGAAATGAAGAGGAGTGATAATAGAGCAGTAAAAATCACCAAGAACCCAGAGGTATGTTCCTCTGAGGAAAGTTTCTTGGAAAAGAGATAAATAAATGGGGACACAGTGAAAGAATACAAAATAATGAGTGATCTGGAGATGTTGTTACTCTTTTCTCATAACACAAGAACAAATATACTCTGTGAAATTTTAAAGGTTGAATAGTCAAAATCAATGAAATAAATGTTTCTCTTACACTGTCTGAGTAAACTCCAGAATTCACAGTTATTGTTACTGAGGCTAAAAGCTTAACAAGGTCCCAAATTTGACATTTATTTAGATAACAGATGAACTTTGCACAAAGTAAGAGGTAGTGGTTATAGAGAATATATGTTTCAAAGGTCAGATGTATAATAATGTATAACAAAAAAATACAGAAGTTTTTATTCTTGACTTTGACAGCAACAACAGGAGGAAAGAAATGTGGTGCTGCAAATCCATCTGGCTGGACTAACAAAGAGAATCGGGAAAAGTATCTGAGAGAGAAAATAGGCAGATATTCCAAAACTACAGATAGGACCCCTGGAAAGCAAGGAAAGAATAGGAAGAACTTTGGCATCCTCATGAAAAGTGGCTGTACAGGAAGGAACTAAGGATAAGAAAATTTATCTTATAGACAGCTGGCCCAGTATTTCAAGTGCTGGACCTGTGCAGCTGTGTTGGGCAAGAAAAGGTAAATTGTTTTACCTTCTTTTCTTGTTATGTATCACTAAAGCACTTAGACTTAACACCCTTTAATGCGCAAGTATAGCGTGCATATGCAACTATCCTTCAACCAACAAGGTTTTTAACCATGGGTTTTAGTTTGAGCATGTGCACTGTTTCTGTGGTTGCGTTTGAAGTACAATTGTGCTAAAGCACTTCTGTGAAATGGGGCCAGAGTGCACAGCCTTTGCCAGGGAAAGACCGTCATGCTTGGCCTGTGACGCATCCAAAGACTGTGGTCGGACAACATGCATATGAGTCATTGAAGTTGAAAAGTGGTATGCTGGAGGGGTCAGCAGCAAATTATGGGGAAAATTGGAAATCAAAGACATAGAAAATTGAGCCAGCCTTTGAAAGGTCATTTTCATCAATACATTTGCATTTAGTAAGATACTAAAACATTCACTATTCTTGAAGTAATTAGTATCTTTATGTACAGACTGCCCTTCACTGCCAACACTGTTAGATGAAGTTTTGGGTTGTTTGACATCAGTTCTTTTACTGGGGTCAGGATTTCTCACAGTGCTCCTTTCTCATAGGGTACTACAGCAATATATTTCAACAATATCTTCAAGCATCCAGATGCTGTATTTGAAATAGTAGCACCATCTAGAGGACTAATAATCCTTGTTTCTTTTGTTAACATCATTCAGGTCAAACGTAGTTTGTAGGGTATAACCAGAGAAACTTGCCAAAGGATTTGAAAGAAATGACTGAAAAAAAAAAATCAGAATTTGAACCCAACAAGCTTTGTCTCTGGTGGACAGGGAAACCACAGAGAATGGTCAAAGCAGGCATGTTCAGTTTCATACCGTTACAAAGGTGTGTCTCTAAACACCTGGTAGCAGTCTCTATAGGTTCCACTCAAGACTTCATTGTCCTCCATGCTGAACATGGCAAGAGACAGTCCACATGTAAAACATGTACAGCAAAGTAGACAAGACAGGCTGAGACAGTGAAATAATTTATTATTAAAACTATCAAGAATAAATGTAGAAAGGGTCTGACCAGAAAAACATAGTTGATTGTCTCCATGCCTTTGTGTGCCAGGGCAAATTTATGCTTGAAAGCACACTAGGATCATGATGTAGCCGGAAAGCATTCATGAAATGTCTGTATTGCCTGTGAGGGATCTATTTCTCTGATAATTATCAGCCTGGGTAGAGACCTGATCCATTGCTTAAATTCTGCCTTGATTTACATCAAGTGCCTGTCCAGAAGGATCGGTCAGCTGCCCTGGGTAACCTAAACATAATATAGACCTATGCCTTCCCGTCCCTTTTTGCTCCAACAAGAACACAAAGATTGCAAGGGACGTCTTAATAAAAAACTGAAATGCTAGAATTCAGAGTGGAAAATTTACATCAGTATAATACTGTGGTTAAAAATGTAAATGCCCTATATTTGTGGGATAGGGTGGTGCTGGTGGGTTTTTTGGTTGCATTTTTTAAATCCCTGAGTCTTCTCTGGGAAGCAAACAAAATTATCCCACTTCTCTAGAGTGAGTTATTACTAACCTCTCAGAATTTCCAGCTATATCATCACTCAGTAACTGCAATGGGCAGAAATTTGTTTCCCGCAGATGGGGAGGTATAGCTTGGCAGTGACTCCAACCCAGTGTCGCCCACATTTATTCAGACTCAGCTGGCCAGGGCTGTTTGCCACAGTTTACTTCCTTCATCTGCATTCCTCCTAGGTGCATAGAATAGCTGTTGGAAATCAAGGTGCATCTCTGTTCAGGCAGACTGGGTGCGATGCCTGCAGGGGACATACAGGCAGAGATCATGTGTCATTCTTACAGTGGAGGGATGCGACTAACCCCCAGGGAAGAGAGGTGGCTTGTCAGGAAGTATTTTTGCTTCAAAAATAGCTTTGCTAGGACCAGCACCTTTCTGTTCCTACTGCTACACACCTCCACTGGCTGAGGAGGAGCATGGCTTTGCAATAAATTATCTTTACTTGGGTTGTTCTGTGGAGGTTCTGCTCACTTTGGCAGACATATTTTGCATGGCCTTGCAGAATCCATGTCTTGAGCACTTGGGGAGTTACTTAGTTTGAAGTTTGTGTAATTATTTCACACTGAATATGGTTAGAAACAGCACATGATTCCCATGCTATTCCTTGAGGCTTGCAGGTGGTAAAAATCTGTCCTCTCACAGTTATTAGTCACATTAATTTGTGTCCACACTAAGTGCTTAATAAGAGATGATCAGGTTTGACAAATGTATATATATCCACCAGCTTCCGATAACCTCACTGGCTCAAAAGCAAAAGAATTGAAGACTGTTGATATGCTTATCTCCTGTTTGTGGGTGATGACTGTAATTAGCAACGACTGCAAATGTGTGTGGGATGGGAGATAGCAAGAACAGGTGAGCTGCACAAGGGTAAGTTGGGCTGCAATTCACGTGGAGTTGAAAATGGATTGATGAACACTTGCAAAAGCAAAAACATGATCTCAGTATTTTACAACATTGCCATACCTGAGATGCAGCTTGTCTAGTCAGACATGTAAACTGAACTGTTGTGTCTTCCAAACTCCAATAATTTCTGAATTAGTTGAGCATATACCTGAAAAACTTGGAGCCACACAGCCTGTTGTTTGTGTGCACTCATTTTTCCCCTCTGCAACAGCTGGCATTAGAGTCTGAATAGCCCTTGTCCTAATTAAACATTAATATTAATCCCTTCTCAGGCAGCACATGGGTAGGTTTTAGTGGGGTCCACGGAAGCCCCCAGGGCCCACAAGAGGGCCCCCAAGCCATGTGCAGGGATGCTGCCTTCTCCCTCTTTGGGGACCCCAGAACTGACCTGGCCCGGGAAAGCCCCTCTCCCTCCAACGCCACTGTCTTGCTTTGCTGCCTCTGATCAGATTTGTTATGCAGAATCATATTTATCTTTGCCAAATACCAGCTAATCCTGTCACTCTTCTGTGGCGTCTGTAGCACACTAGCACATTACTCAGTCATGCATCTTTGCTGGAGTCCTCAGTACTGAAAAATCCACAAAGTGTGTGCCCAGCAAGTGCTGCTGTGCTACAAAACACAGGGCATCCTGCCAACCTGATAACCTTAAGGGATAAAGCCAGTGGACTCAGGTTCTGATGTTTTCAGAACCCCATCAGTAGGAATTTTGTACAGAGTTTTTGAGCAAATTATCATCGTAAATCTTCCAAACTCAAAAAATCCATGTACATTAAAAATCTCAGACAAGCTGATGTTCCGAGCAGCCCACTATCAGCCAGTGTCTTGGATATTTAACATCAGCTTGCATGTTTTGGTGCACTGGAGAGAATCCTCTTGCAGTGAAAAGTACTTCTTACAAGTCTTTCTTGCTCCATTAGGCAACAGGCATGGATTTACTAGGGCCTGGGAGGAAGAGGTCTTAATTGATGCTGCCAGATGCAGCATAGACATCCTGGATCTTCTTGATGTGGTTACAGGGCTCTCAAGTGCTTTCCATTACCCACGCTGTGCAGACTGGGATTACTTCTGACTCCGTAATAGTTTCCATAGGCAAAATATGGACCCAATTTCTCCTACATCAGATGTCAAACTGTACAAAGCACTTCAAAACACATGGTGGAGAGTACCCTGTTTCTCTGGGAAGGAGGGGAAATCAACCAAATGACCTCGTTGGACTTGTCTCTTTCTGGGGTGTTTATGATACTGTGGTAGAGCTACATCACGATTAGTAACATTTCCTGTTTCAATATGCTGGCAATGAGTGGACATGAGGAGATGTGAACGTTTACAGGATCACCAAGGTTTTCAGACTTCGTCATCGTCCAGAAGAGTACTTCTTGGTCATTGTTATAATCAGCCTTTAACATCAACATTTTAGTCAGTGGAATGTTGGTTTGAAAACTCATGTCACCTAGAATTGCCATTTCAGCTGGCTGCTCCACAGCCAGCAAGAGCAACTCCCAATTACTGGAACTGGAAGGAAGTGTCCTACTCACTCGGCCAGTAAGAGCAGTTTTAAGCCATGTCACTAAGTCAAAGTCATTTGTTTCCAAGCTGACATGGTAGGTTTAGCCCAGAGATTTCCCCTTATTCTGAAGGAGCATGCAGATAATGAACCACCCAGAGAAAAGGAATCGTGTCCTCAGTTCCTGTTAGAGCAGAAAAGCCAAGAATATTTAATTGCATAGAGGAAGACACAAGGAAAACAATGTCCCTCGTTATCAGAAAGATATAGAAAAGTGGAGCTTTGGGCTGGAAATAGGTAGAGGGTTCTCAAGAGACTGATTTGCAAGGTCGAATGGAAAGTTAGCTATATCTCAGCTGGTGCTATATATGCTATATAGGCTGGTTCTGAATACCAGAAAATTGAAGCATTGACAAAGAAAGGAGATGATTTGTATAATAAAAGGGGTTTTAATAAGAATAATGGGTTGAAACTGAGACAGGGAAAATATATCCTGAAAAGATTATTTTTCTGTGGTGCACATATAATGTAAGTCTGCCCAAAGAACTCCTTTTGGAAACACTGGAAGTTTCAAACTTCAGTCCACGTGAACAAATATATCCAATGCCACGTGGCTGAAGCAATGTGGGACCTGCAGGTTTTAGCTCTCTTATTTTAGGGAACCAATGTATCTGAGGGTTTATTTCAAGTGGTAGATGTTCACCTTCGATTCTGCTTCACTTATGTCACAGAAAGAGCTTGACAAAAAGTGGAAGGGGCCTGTAGGGATTTTATTTTGTTAGTGAGTGTCTCATATGCTGCTACAGTTGATGTAAAGTTTAGCTCTCAGTGTAAAACCTGATAGTGGATGAATTGTTGTTCCTTTCATAATATTTACACGTCTAACGAGATCTTTGGAGGAAGGGGAAAGAACTATTCCCCAGATTTAGATGGATGAGACAGATAAAAATCTTTTCCTTTTAAAAAGAGAGGTTTGATGTTCTTAAAATCAAGTGACTGAACTGTTAGTTCAACTTGAAATTATTATAACATAAAGGTTCCTTCCCACTTTTGGTGATCACCCTCCAAAAACTACTTGAGTGAAACAGTGGCAGTACAGACTTCAGGAAAAAAATGTAGCATATAGGTGGGGCACACTTTCTTCACGGTGTATCCCTTGAGGCGTTTTCATGTTGCTTAATTCCCCTGCACTGCTAAGCATTACCAGAAACTATGCACCACAAGTGAAGATTTACTAAGGGTACAAACTCACGCTGAAGTAGTTGGAGAACAGCCCTGATCTAGTTGGGACTGTGAGACTCAGAACAGCCAAGCAGAGTTTGTGCTTTGAAAGACCTCAGTGAAGTGTTACGTGTTGTTTCATGCAGGAGACCTGGCACCCTCCTGGGTGACTGTGAAGTGAGAACCAGTAAAAGTAAAAAGTGCCTATCTCATGGTCTTAAAACTAGCCTCAAAAGTGTGCATTCCCATGCGAGCCTCCCCACTGACCATGTATAGCCTGTGACCTACAGCACCAGCAGACAGTACATGCACACAGGACAGGGACAAGAAGTGCCCAACACCCCACACATCGATGGAGTGATCACTGGCAAAGGTCTTTGTAGGTTTGCATTGTTTCATTTTGCCTTGAGGGTGGTAAGGGACACTAACAGTAGCACAGACACAGGAAAAGACACAGAAAAATAGCAACAAGTTGATTTTTATTGCACTGATTCCAACTCATTCACGACTGAGCCCACCCCTGCCTAGGAAAGTGGCCACAGGTGCAGGAAATAAGGAGATTCAGGTGGAAGTGAGCTCGCTGTCAGGTGGAGAAAGAGTATAATAAGGGAGGCAGTCTTGTTTCTTTGGTGATGTGGGTGGAGGTGGAGATGTGGAGTTAGGTTAATGTCTGTTATTTTGTTATCTTAGTGTATGTATTGGAATAGCCTCTGTGAGCTCTAGCAATGGTTCAGCAGGGTACTGCTATGCTGAGTACTACTCAAATACAGAATGTAAATGTCTATGTTCCTAAGCTTAGCTATAGAAAGACAGGCAGACTGAGGAGTGTCATGAGCAGTGTTACTCATTGTGATGGGTAGGAGTTCTCAGGGCATCAGTGCTGTAGCTGGGGAAAGCTGCTTGAGTTGGGGGAATAAGAAATAATTAGGGTGCTTGGTTGTTGGGTAATTTTGACAGTCCCAACAATAATGTTGTTCTTTTAGTGCACCAGGCTTATGTCTCTTTTTTATATTTGCCTGAGTGAAAGAATTAGCTGCATAGTGACATAGTTGCAGGGAATATATTTGTGATGGAGGCTCCAGTAACTCTTCTCTATCCTTCTGTGAATGGGACTATTCTTTTATGGGAGGAATCTCTGGGGAATGAAGTCTCCATGCATGTATGTTATGCAAATGTGCATAACAGTATTGCTAAAGAGGCTGACTGGTCCCTGCAGTCTGGACTGTACCAACTGGTAAGTGATATCCCAGTATTTTCCTGGAATGCTTTTCCACAAGGCTGTTTGTTGTTAGGTGATAGTCAAATGCTTACAGGCTAATTAATTTCTCTGTTGCTTAGCTGTACAAACCAATCTCTTATCTCACAGTTTATGAGCATAACATTGAAATATTTATAAGTACTATTCAGTTGTCTGGAGTGGTGTGAAAAGCTCTTCATACATGTGTGTAGCAGCACACACATGATTCTAGAACAAGTTAAACTGTGATTGGAGGAATGAGGAGGGTACTATAGCAGAGGTAATGGTGCTGAAGCTATGTACAAAGAGCAGTCAGGAGTATGCTCTGAATCTGAGAATGTTTGTTACTTGGGATATAGCACAGTGTGTGTGTCTGAAAGTGTTAGCATCATTAAAAAAAAAACTCAGTACTGACTTTTACTGATTTTCAAAGTTCCTTGCTTTTCACCTCTCAGAGTAAGAGTAGTTAAATAGTGAGAAATAGAAATCTTGTTTCGATATAATCTATAAAACAAGGAATGATTTGGTGAAAATTATAATTATTAAAACAGTCTAAATCATTTACAGAATTGACTAAATATATCCATGTCTCTAAAATGGGGAAATGCTGACATGTATTAAAAGATGATTTTTCATTTGGGATGATACTTATATTGAAATATTGTGAAAACAGAAAAGCAACCTTTAAAAAGCAATGTGTGTCTCTGAATTCACGTAGAATTCTATGTGATGACAGACTTCCATTCTTTTGTAGGGGAGAATGAGAGACAGTAACACTGATCTATTAAGCTATAGTTGTTACATCATTTTTCCCTTATAAAGTTTGTTTAAAATGCCCTGAGAAGCCAAGTGCTGAGAATCAAGGTCAATCTGTCAATTTAAGATGGGATGATGTATCTTTTTTTCTGATACAGTATTTTCTGGGAACATAAAAAAAGATCTGTTGCAAGGGAGACAACTGAGTGGTTATCATAACTGACTGAAGAGAAATCAGTAACATGAAACCTCTTAATGATGGGGACTGAATATGTACCAGGAAAATCTGACTCCTAAAATCAAGAGTTCAGTATTAGCAAGCAAGCTTTGCCTTGCTACAGCCTCACCCCCTGCGGAAAGGCTGCAGCATTTACACTCTCTTAAAACACAAGACTGGCAGCAAAGCAGCCTTTCTGAGCTCTGGCTGGGGTACCAGTGTGACCATGCTGTTTTGACTTTCCTGTTCTTTCCTACTTCCTTCTCTCTGTCTGGTTAAAAGTTAGCTGGAAAAACTGTGGCAAAATGGTAGTATCTTACCTGTCTTACCATACCTTACAGAAGTACATCTTCATGCGATTTTTCAACATAAACTATACTACTAGCATTAAATGCATACACATTCTTTTAAAACTGTAGTCTCTATGGGATGTCTTGTGGATTCTTCCCACAACAGATCAACAACTCTGAACACTTTCCACAGCAACAAAGAGAATTTAAATGTACTTCTTCCACAGTGAAAAATCATGAGAGATTCTTGTGAATCAATTAAACGCTATGCTCAGGCAAATTGGGCTGCTACTGGTAGTTGGCATGCACAGTGTTTTTATACTTCAGCTGTGGATTATTTTTAAGGAGCTTGGGGAGTGGAATGCTGACCATAAGTAATTTACAATTATCCTTGCTGTTACCTGTTAAAAATGCTTTTTAGACAATGGCATTTCCCCTTAGCAGCTCCCCATTGGGGTACTGAAAATCACAGAATTAAATATAAAATCTGAGTAACTTTTAATGCCGGTTTGACTGGGATCATGTCATGTATCAGCAGAACAGAAAATGCAGCTCCGACTCGCTGGTGTCAGATGGCAGATCTCCAAATGTTCAATACCTCCCATCTGGGGTTTCCTTCATCTTGTTCATTTTGGTTGCTAGTGAGTCTAGCACTTGCTAGAAAAACAAAATAATGAATGCCAAATAGGGCTTCTGCTGTTTATTTGTACTGTGCCGACTGTGCAAAGCTAATGTTTTCAAGTAATTTTTCGTAGGAGATGCATGTCTAGTTATTAATGTTCTTGACCTTTATGGCATGTCTGTTAGTAACTGAAGCAGCTGGTAACTGCTGTAAAGCTCTATAGAGTCTTCTGCACAGCCATGGTACGGCCTATTGCAAAACCCTCCACGGCTTCTGAAAAATGCTAGCCTTGTCAGAAGTCTTAGGGTGGAGCAGGTCTGGGAACATAAAGGTTAAGCAGGTTAATGATTAAAACTGTAAGAAATGTTTGGACAGATGTGACTTAATGTAGTTCTGCCTCTCATTTCCTGACTCTTAAGTCCGCCCTTAAAAATAGCTCAGTTCAGGCTCAAAACACCTATGTGCAGCATGTGATGTTCTTGTCTGTTTCAGGAAGATTAGCTAGAAGCAGTCTGGGCTTATGTTTCCTAAGTCTGTCAAAGGTACAGAGAAGGCCACACTTAGGTTTAGTGAATCAAGGCTGTCCTCTTCATGGAACAGGAAGCTGTTAACATAGAACAGGCAGGATGACGTGTAATTCTCATGCATGTGAACTGTTACAGCTCGTACGATCTTCTGCACCCTTTCAGAGGCAGGTTTGAAGCAAGGCTCTGACTCTTGCTGTAGCTTGTCCCAGTTTTTGTTTTTGGATAACTGCCACTACATTATAAATAGACCACACTGCTACGTCATATATTCTGCTAAACCACACAGATCTGGGTGCTTTCAGATACAGCTACTTTCCGAGTTAAAAGTACTGCTTGCTGCCAAGCTCACTTTCTTTCCTTAGCAAAATACTTTCTTAAGCGATCTTTTACTGTGGTTGATATGAGAGTTAAAGCAAGAGTCCTCAAATGCACCTTCACCTAGATTTAATCTAACTTTGCTTATTTTCATATTTCCATCCTCAGGGTGACTTCATTTAACAAGCCTCTTCGTGTTGAGAACTAAGCTGATGTTCTGCTAGCCAAGATTAAATGGCAGTATTCAGTCCTTATTCCAGGTCGTTAGACCAGCAGGTAAGAGACTGTCAAAGCAGCTGACTCTAGACTATAGCATATTAGCTTAGGCACAGTCATTTGACAAGGTGAGAACAACCTTTCCTGGTACAGGGTTTGGAATATATCATCATAAATTTGTGTCAGGTGAAGCTGGATATGTGCCCAGCAAATCCAACCAAAAGTCTCCTAATGCAAAATCAAACTGGCTTAGGCATGGCCCATTTCACCACACTGCTCATGGGAAGCTGATTAATCACCAGAAACAGTGTAGGGCTCCTAGTGTTTTGCACGGTAGATTTGACCTTGATTTCAGGAAAATGTAATACCCAGCAGTCCTGTTTTTAAAGAGATCTACTTGATGATCAGGAGTAATTTACCTACAGTTTCTAGATATATTTTAAAGTCATATTTTTCAGATTCAAATGTCTGGTTCTGTGTCTTAGTATCTGAAGATGTTTTACATTTTTATTTCCAGATTTTTGATCTACCTCCTACCAAAAAACCCCTAAACTTTATTTTCTCTTCCCTGTCTACAGGTGGAGAAAGATTCCTGTTTAGCTTGCCTGCATAGTTCCCCTTAAACTTCCATCTGTTAATCAAGTAAAGGAAAGACCAGCAGCTGTAATTACATCTCTTAGGACTCACTGCAAAGACATATGAGTTTTAATCATACTGTTTCGGGTGATAATGGAAAGACTCTATAAGGAGAGCAGAAGAACTTATGATCACTCTTCTGGCATGTCCCAAAACAGAAGTCTGCATTAATCATTGCTCAACAGCTCAAAACTAGCAAAGCTGAAAAATGCCATTCCCTGTAGCTGGCACAGCAAGAAGTAACACCAGTACTGTTTGAGAAACACACTTGGTTTTTATTCTCACAGACCCTAAGGGTACGCCTTCATCAAAAACTATTATAGATAGGGAAAGATCTAAACACACCCAGCATGTTTTCACTGACATTATCACTGTGAAAGTGTACAATTTTTCTAAAGCCGTTTATACATTTTCAAAGTAATAGCAAAAATTTTTGCGTTCTGGAGCACTTAACATGGTGGTTTTCTCATTTTTGCTTTGTGCTTGCCACATAGCTCTACAATATATACTAAACTAAGCATGACATAAAGGGATGTCATTTACAACCCAAATGCATGTGCATAACCATTTTATTTTGAAAACAGTATGTAAACTGCAGAGCAGTGATCATTGTAGATATTGTACTGCTGCAATTAAGTCATCCGTGAGCGACTCAGCTTTAGTAATATTTCAGTATATAATTATTGCGTATGTGTGTGTCATCCCACTTTGGCAGCTATGAAGTAAAGAGTTTGTTGTCTAGCAAGTTTCTCTCTGCTCCCTAATTTCAGATGTAGCAAACCCTCTGAGGCTGCACTACTCTGGCACTGTACTTACCTATGCTTTCCAACAGCTGAGCAAACTGGATGACTGAAGAAGGGTGGTTTTGCGTTTCTAGGCTAGTTTGGAGCTTGAATATAGTTTTACATATTTGGCAGATTTGCTTCTTTGGATGTTGTCGCAGCATCAGCGAGCCCCTTCTTTGAACTTCATTCGTACAATTCTGAGGCGCCTCGTCTATACCGAAAAGCAAGTTTTGTAAGCAGGGTAAGTTCTCTGAGAGCTTCTGTGGGTGTTTGGTGTAGGTGTGATGCTCTTGTAGAGAGTGAAATCTTCAAGAGACAAAGACTAAACCTGTCTTTCAACTGGAGAATGCTTTTCTGTTGTGCTTGTTTCTGTTTTTCTAATTCATAAATCTGCCATGCCATGCTGACTCCTTGAGTATTCAGAAGTGAAGAAAGATAGGCCAGATCTAATTCGTATTTGTCAGCCTGATAGACTTCCTAATTCCTGTGCTAAGGGGATCCAAAATACACTATCATAAAAGCTAAATTTAAAAGTATTTTCATCTTCCACTGAAAGTTTCAGTTACTGTAGTGACTGTCAAAAGTAAAATACTTAGCCCAGTAGCATGGTTTTTTATTTCCACTCAGTAAAATTTCTAATTTTTATTTAATTTGGAAATAGGCAGGTAAATAATTTTTAAGTCTTTTCCTCAGGGAAAAACATTGCTTTTCAGAGTATTTTAAAATTTCTGCTAGGAAAAACCTTCACATGAAAGAAAAAACAAATTCTAACTAACAAACTGAACTTCTTGATAGCACCTGATGTCTACAAATGCTCCTCAAAGGTTTGAAAATCTTAGGTAAAGATGAAACTCTATCAAGCATAACTTTCTGCTGATAGGATTAATATGCCATAAATAATGACCAAAATTCAAAATGAAGTTTTATCATCTTTCCCCTCGGGGAGGGGATTTCTTTTTTATAAGCTAGTAAGAATTAGGTCGTAGGCGCTGGAAAGCGTCGTGGTCTGTGCTGTGGGTGTTTGAAGGCTCCTGTGAATGAAACAGCTATTGGTAGTCACTTCCACTCCTCTGCCCTGAAGGAAGAGGCTTTTTGTCCCATGATATCACAGCTGAGCGTTTCTTTGATCTATAGGATTTTCTCTTTAGCCACTTTTATACTGTTATTGAGCAACAGAGATACAGATATGTATGATTTTTCTTGTTCCCAGATAGAGGTGGGTCTGTGCTAGTGTGTAAAGTGCCACTTACTGTAGGAGTAGCAGAGTCCCATTCACCATTACAGACAAATGCCCTTCTCGTGTTCCCTGCACACTGGAGGTGAGATACTGAGCCCTCAATGTCCTCAGAATCCCCTGCAAAGTAGTTCTTAATACTATAAATCAACACAGTATTTTTGTCTCGCTGCCCACTTCAATAAGCCACTTCTCTGGTGGCCTGTCAGTAGCAATTAACTAGATACTGGGAGTAGAAAATAGTTATAACAAGAGAAGACGCTCTATATCAGGTTATGTAAGCTACACTACTTATGATTTGACATTCTTCAGACTGTTGCACTATTTTTTTCTGTATGTTGTAGATTGTAGAAAATGATGGTGCACAGGAAGATGATAATGAAAGCAGTTGGTCATTAAACCAACAAGACAGAGTAAGGGAAGAAGCTGATAAGCATAAAACAGCTCCATTAACTCCAATGGAATTTGCATGGATATAGTTAAACCAAGAAGTGAGCTCTGTAGGCCATATTGTCAAAAGCTCTAGCTTGATTTTCGTCTAAATGCGCAATTAATCGTGATTAAAAATGCAAAAACGGATGCTACCTCAGCACTGTAGCAAGGTACTTCTACCATTGTGCCTGCAGTTATTTACTTGTATAGACTTTGAGATCTCATTTAAAATAGTCTTTGTAGCTGAGACTACACAGTCAAATCTCCTGTGTGCTTTTGAAAGCTGTAGTCCATGTGTACAAAAGTGACTCTTTTCCTTCCCAGTTGCTTCCTTAATCACTGACGGTTCAGTAGGCCATCATCCAATACAACTTCAATGCTATCTTTGACTATTTTCACCTCTCCTAAATGATGTAGCCTGCTCGCAAGTCACTGCTAAAATCTCTGCAGTGAAAACTGGCTGCAGATGGGGCTTTGACTAGCTGCTCATGCAGAAAAGTGGTGCAATATCTGAGCAGCTCCAGCATTGCTCACAAATCGGAGGCTATTCCCTCTGTCTGTTGTGGGCTTTGGAGATTTTAACCTTGGTCTTTATTTTGCCAGCTCTTCCTACTCCTCTGACCCCTCCAGATTCACACACATGCCAGCTATGCCCCTCTCAACTTGGCAACTCCCTTTGCTGACACACTTTTTGACCTATTAGTCTCTTTCCAACTATTCTCTTCCTTTAAAGTTGCTTCTTTTCTGAAGCTGTTTAATGCCCCTGTCCATCTTATTCTAGTCCCCTTATATTTGATTTATGTCAAGTTATCACATTTGCCTCTTCCTCTGGACTGAAAATGTCTTTGCTCATAAATTGCTGTGTATTATTAAAGTACTTGATAAGAAGTAAGTAGCAGAATTATTTATGAACTAAGCAAGACAACAGTCATTTGATTTATTTGTGTTAAAATTAAATGTTTATCAGTGTATTCACTGATACAACATGTGTCTGAAGACTACATGAATTGCATTTTCAAAGGCATAGACAAAACCCTTTTTCCTATGTCTAATATGTAATATCTGAGTTCAGTTTTTTGTGCACTTACTGCAGTGAAAGCTACGGTGTACTTTTGGTGCAAATGTACTATGTAAATCATATTTGCCCTTTATAAATTATTTCTATGAAATCTGTGATATGAATTCTTGGGAAATGCATCCAAACTAGGCATATGTGAATTGAACTAGTGTGAACACATCTACGAATGGTAGAAAACACAATAAAAATTTATTTGCATGCCTATTTTTTAAGCCAACCTTTTCAACATAAGGAGTACTTTCCAATATTTCAGATTTCTATTCAATTTAGCAACAAGAAATTACAGGTGCACTTACATGTATTTGGGCCTTGTAAATTCTCAGTTCGCTGTACTCAGGATTGAAAATTTCTCGTACTTAAACATTTGCCATTTATGCATTAATGGATTTTCATTCAAATATCAATGTATTTGATATGCCTGTCTCTTCTCTCATACCAGGCATCATGTCTTTTCAAACACGCTCCACAGTCTGCTTTCTATATCTTGACATTCCCATAACGAAGAAATTCTAGTGCTAAGGCACATTGACAACACTGTGACAGGAGCAGAAAGTTTGTGTGTACATTTGTCACATTAAGGAAAGTGGAGGTAGGAGAGGAAAAATGTATAGTTCATTTTGTTCAAACTTGCAGGCAGGTGATTTTTATCATTTGTCCTTGGGTATGGAGGGCACTCCCCTGATTTCCTTGGGAATGGGCCCATGACCTCATAAAACTTACTATTTTTAATTCAGTGAATTTTACAGTATCTTAAGTTTACCTTCTCACTTTCAAATTATCCTTGATGATTTAAAATTATGCCCTTGAGTATTATATTGAGAAATAGGAAGATAGCTATTCATTATTACTTACAGAATTCATGTTGAGGATGCCTATAAGCAGATAACATGCAGTAAGATCCTTTTGTGTCACGTGTCAGTGATCGTTCTCATCCAGTAGAGACATGACTTTTTCTTTCTCCCTGAAGAAATTTGGGGAAATGTCACCAGGACACAAAGGTCCTTGGTGTTATCCATGTGATTGTTTGGCTGAGCTCAGCCTGGGCATCATATTCGGAGTCTGTCTGTTGCTTCTGCTCTTCTAATGGAGTTAAAAGTTTTGGGGCTTTTTCTGTGTTCACTACCCTTCACGTCTGGAACCTTCCTTCACACATTGTATCTGTTGCACAGATCTTCCTGGAATTTACCACTTTTCTGAAATTATCTTGGATAAGAGCAAACTACTTAGATTAACTGTAAATATGCATAAACTTTAGGGCAACTTATAAAAGTTATTGTGCTATTTTTTTCTCTAAATAACATATGCTGTCATTGTGATTGACAGGCTCCCTTCAGTTTAATTTAAGTGCATGCTTGAATTTACAATTTACGGTATCACTTTTCATGGCACTTTTCTTAGAATGTAATTTAATTATTCATGAATCTAACCCTCCAGCCTTGACACATAAAATGGCGTGTATGTGCTTAACAGAAAAATGAAAAATTTTGGAAAAGATATCAAGATTTGTATGCTTACATGTGAAGAGACTGTAAATAGGCAATTTGGTCACTCTACTTTCTTCGAATGAGCAGGGTTTAAGTAGCTGTGAATCTATCAACTGCAGAAACATGATTAAAGATAACAACGAAATTATTCCACTAATGGGCAAGAAAACAAATCCGTCTGGTATTCCCCCTTCAAACCAGCAAGAGAAAAAGCCGACTGAAAGCACTCCCACAAAGAAGAGGTAGGACTTCACTCAGTCTAAACCACTAAAACTGCCTGTTTTATCTCCTTTAGTAGATACTTGCACTGAAATATCACTAACCTCTTTAGTCATGCTGTGTATATGAATGTTGCAAATGAGTAGTTAGGTTGATTAAATGATCACTCAAAGGTTTTGCAAGAAAAAAATTTACTGAAAATTTAGAAAATGTGATCTTAGAGTTCGTTGGCAAGGTTCACTCTATTACTTCTTAAATGAATGGAATACAAAATCAAAGAGGGGGGGTGAGTAGAAAATGATTTATATGGAGTGGAAGAAAAGTGTAAGGGGATAGGAGACCCTCCTGTTGAGTCACCAGGTTCAACTGGACCCCTTGCTTCCTAAACTGCTCCTCAGAGAGGAGCCTAGGTGCGGCTGGATCCAGAACTGGCCTTAGACCACAATGGTGTATGTCTAAGGAATATGTTTAGCAGCAATTCAGGGTGTGTTCACAGTTTAAAGAAAGAAAGAGAATCACAGGAATTTAGCAGCTATTAATCACTGTTTAACTTAGCATTTACTGAGTGATTAGAAAGAATTTACTATTACAATCACTGTAATAGAATAGTATGTTTTGAATTGATTCACACACACACACGCATGCATGCAGTCATAAACATTCCCCTCAAGTTCAGTGAAATACTCCCTTCAAATGATTTCTCAATGGGCGAAGGTTGAGTCTTAAGAAGATCGGCCCAGGTAGTTTGCGAGTTACTCTGAGAAGCGTCCCACTCAGGGGGAGTTAGTGGGTGCATCCTGCTGCGGACCAGAAGAGCTCAAAGGGCCTTCCTTGATACCGCTGTTTATAGGGTCTCAAGATGATTGACTTTAGGCATCAGTAACTTTCCATCCTGGTCACAATCCATATGATGCAATCCTGATATTTAGACAAACTGTACAATTGTAGTACTCCCCAGAAGGTACAGTTCTGACATTTACCAGGCAGGTGCAACTCCAGGCATCAGGGGTTTCAGGTGCGGTCAGGGAGTGCCTGCTCAGCCCAACTCACTGCTCTTGTACAAAGACCAGGAAAGTGCCAAGTCGTCACAATTCAATGCATACCAGCTAGCTAGTCTTGCAGTGCAAGCAAGAATACAACATTGGGTGGATCTGGGATTGCCAGGTGTGAGGGGGCTGCACCACCACAATGAATGAGACCTGACGAACACACAGTGCCTTCAAAAAAATATGTGCTTATGCTGTTTAGAAGTGGAAGAGTGTACTGGTTAGGTAGACATATGACGTTTACCTTCATGGGACAAAACTTTAGCCCCTATCCTAGAGACATTTGACGTCTAGGACTGATGCACCAGTCTTGAGTTTGTGTCTGATATCAGGTGGGCTTTCTGCATCCACGCTACATACCTATATAAGCTTACAAGAATGTGGTCTAATGATGGTCAGTGTTTCAACAGGAGAAGGTAGAGTGATCTTTTTTAAAGGGATTACGTGGCAGGGTACACCAGGCTTTATGTAAGAGATGCTAACCTGGAAAAAGGGAGCATTTCAAACTTGGTCTCACGTGGGGATGTGATGGATTATGGAGAGGCAGAGGTGACTTAATGAGGGCTGGGAGAGCAGGAAGTTTTAAAAATTGTATCAGAAACAGAAACCTGAATTCACTCTATTTTTCATTATTCCCTTTAACAGGACTTTATGATTTTTCACTTATAAAATATTCACTTTCACTCATAATTTATGCTAGAGAATTAATAAAAGGATTAAGGGTTTGTATTTAATATGAATGGGGAAATATAAACAGTAATTAATCCCTGATACTATGCTATTGAAATCAAGTAAGTTACTGTAGAATGAGGATGAATTTTCATAAACTTTTTGCTCTGTGGCTAATTACTAGCTATTACGGCAATTTTTGAGACTCTGAAGGCCTAGTCAATTGCGACTGTTCTGACACTTATAATTCTTGATAATCAGAGCAATCACTTTCCGTGGAAATGGTGTCATTAGTTATTTGAGACCTACTGCTTGGGTGGCCCAATTTGTCTTTCTGTCATTAAATTCAAAAAGAGAAGCTCTTTGGTTGCATAAGGGGGAGATGAGGTGTCTGAACAGCTCACAAAACACCCAGTACTTCAAAAAGGGGCAATTCCATGGAAGATGGTGTAGTTATAACAAATATGGGCAAACGCTACCCCTCAATTACTTAAGCTCATGTCTCACATTCAGTTTTCTGGCATCAGTAACCGTAAACTTGGGGTTTTTCCCACCTCTCAACCAAGAGCTCAGGGTGTGGCTGACAACATTCCTGTAATATAAGGAGCAAAGATCACATGAATTTTAATGCAGAGGTTTAACATGTTCTATTAATTATATGTTTCTCTGCTGCTGTACTTCTGTTGCTTGAAAATGCTTCCTTCTACTATGCCACTAAGCAGCTAGTGCACCTCCATGGGTGGCATTTCTCACTTGACAAAATGTATCAGCAATACACACTTTCTGAAAAGACAATGACTTCCCTTTCTTGAAGGTCCTGATATTTGGGTGGACTAACAGTATAATTAAGTACAGGAAAACCGACAGGCAGGCTGGGAGGAGTGCTGCCAACGTTGTCAGAGCCTGATTATATTTGTGGGCAGTGTTCCTGAGAGTGTGCACCATGGCCACGTAAGCACTTGGGTATTTGTTGACAACTGCTTTGCATGGTGGCTTTTCAGGGTCTTTTTTTCCCCCCCATGGTCTCCACAGATAACCCACATGCCAGGATAGGTTAGGTATGGCAGCCTCCAAAACAGGGTCCACTTCATAGCTGCTGTACATTTATTGGATGACAAAATCTTCAGCATGAGCACGCTGTTGGGAGAGCAGGAGCTGCTCTCAGACCTCAGTCTGTAGCGCACCATCCCATCCTGGTGCTGAGCCAAGGGCAGGTGAGATGGTCCAGCAAAGCCTAGAGCTTGGCACTTCTGGCTTTATGGAGGTTCACTGCAGTCTCCAACAGATGATTGCCTCTTGGGACAGCTCCTGCACTTCATAGTCAGGGCATCCAAAAAAGCAGGATGAACTTTGATGACAAAAAAAAAGCACCATGTTTTTTTCCACTCCTCCTTCGTCTCTCTGCCAAGTCCAGATCCCAGTGAAACAACAGTGATTTACAGCAGCTGATGTAAGTAGTGGCAATGGTCCTGCTTCTGTCTAGGTTTTTCCTGTACTCTGAAAAGCACCCCTTGCCTAGGTCATTTCGGGGACACTGTTCTGCTAACCAGAAATGGCATTTTACTTGCTGCCTGCTTAGAATACGTTAACACACACACCTCAAATGTTAAAAGATCATATAAGTTTAAACAACTACACATGGTAAATTAACACTTGGTTCACCAAGCCATTGGAAAATGAGATGAACTACGGTCATTAGATCATGCCATTTTTAGCAGCTATCAACAGGTTGTTCAGTAGTGTCCTAATAATGTACTGCATTTTAGCACCAGTATGTGTACTTTAATTCAACAGGATTCTTTGGGGAAGATGCAGTTAAAAATAAATACCCTATGGACTTAACCATAAATATAGGTGAATTGGAAGCATTTTCCAGGTGAATACTAGAACACTTTAGAAATGTAAGACAGTTTCTTAACAATGGGCCATGTGGGAGTTGCTACATCCACTGCTGAAACTCCTGTCTTTGGTGAAATGTAGCAATGTTTTAATGAGATCTAGTAATCCTAAACCATTGATTTTGCCTTTCAACTCTGAAGGCTTTTAAATGGCAAAATCTTCCTATTCTTCTTATGTTCCCTTGTCTGTGTTGTTCCAAATTCCTTATAAATATTTATAGGGAAAAGAAATAGTTAAATGTCATGCACTGACTGACAAGATTACACATGCAGTCCTGGACAGTGGAAATGCCTGATGTCATTTAACATGTGACCTTTCAAACTTTCTGACTTGGTGATTATCACTGCTGTTGGGTTTGAAATGATTCAAATGATGGCTCCTGGCAGGAGAAACAGGGACTAGGATACAGTAGATCAAAAAGTATATGCATACATGTGTGTATGCATACATGTATGGCTGTTCAATAAATGTCTGCTGTTGCATTTAGCTATTTGCGCAGAAGGTGGATGCAAGGCTGTTTTTAGGCTGCTGGGGTAGCTGCTTAGACATGTCAGAATCTGATGCCACGTATCCTAAAAATACCTCAGGATCTTTTGCCCATCTGCCAGCACGAAAGCGTTGGGCACAGTGTTGGAAGTTGGGATCCTCCCAGGGGAAAGTAGATAAGCCTCTGTTCCAGTGTCCTATTGGGTATAATGCCAGAAAATATAAATTGTCAACCTGGTCCTAGGCACATAAGTGTAGTGCTTTGCTTATTTTATAGTTGAGCTTGCTTTTTTACTAATATTTTTAAATGCCCTGTGTTCAACAGTTCACACTTTTTTCTGGAGATTGATGGTTTTGAAAGCAATGCAACTCCAAATAATGTATCTCCTCCTGTGTTTTCAAAACCAATGGATTCAAATATTCGCCCATGGTAAGTTACAGATGCATAGCCAATAGTCATACTGCAAATATATCTGTTTTCTTTTCAGCAGCTACTTTGATTTCTCCTTAGACTTCAGAGCTAAAATTTCATGTGGCCTGTCTTAGCTTTCGGTCACTTCAAAGACAGAACTCCACTGGAGGTCAGTTGTTGCTAGATGATTTATCTTTGAGTTTGTCTACTACTGTTATTTACACTGAATAAATCAGGCCTCAGATTTGGATAAATTTAAAATCAGTACTGTCTTTTTTTATCTTAGCCTCTTATTTATGATATGTTAGGACAAACTCCACGCACCCATTTGTCTGTTTTCTACTGTGTGAAGACCACAGCTTAATTTAGCAAACCCTATTCCCAGCTGTGTGCTGACATCCTCCCTCTATTGCTCATTAACAATCAAATAACATGAAGATGCTGAGTCTGAAATATTTAAAGGCAGCCATTTATGCTGAATGAATAGAGAAAAATTATGACTGGAAAGAATGCACTTAATTTTTAAAAACATATGGGGTACTAACAGCCAATAATTACGAATAAGGGAAATCTGCATCAGATCTAGCATAAGCTCAGAATGGCCAGATGTTTTTGTGTCTGGTGGATGTCTGGTCAGCTTTTTGGAATTAGCTGACAGTCTTATTTTGGTTTCAGAGGAGAGGTATCCAAATTTCTCCCTTTCATTCAGGGACTGACTTGCACAAGACATACATACGCTTTGTCACCAGATTCCTCATGGTTTTCTGCAGAGAAGTGATGGACTGAATAAGAATGGACTCTGAGCTGCAGCTTTATTTCGAGGGGCAGGGAATATCTGCAGAGCAATGCTGAATCCTTGCATTGCTGTCCATACATCTCTTTTGTCAATAACTAATAGTTCTGGCTCCCTAAGTTATTAATCTGAGGTATTTCATCAAATCTGAACCTTACAGAAAACAAAAATACAAGTAAGAAAAATTATAAATTAATTTTTGTCAGATCTGCTTTTAGGAATGTGTGGAAATTATGTGCAGCAATTACAAAATACCAATGCCACTGAAATCCTTTATATTTATTACCTAAACATGTATTTAGGACCCAGTCCTCAATTTCTTTTAGCTGAAGCTTCCATTCAAGCCAGCTGTGAAATGCTCTTGAGTTGCCTACAGTGTACTGTGTAGTAAATCTTTAGGTAAATCACTTTCATTGTGTGCTTGAAACCCATGCAAGGTTACTGATGTAGCACTTGTTTTGTGGCAGATGACAAATTAAGCATGTGAAAAGGAAGAACGTAAGCTTCAAGCATTCAGGATGATGCATAAAAAGCAGTGATCATTTAAAAAAAAACACAAAAAAAACCCAAACAAAACTTCCCACAGTTTCAGGATCTGTAATGAAATAACATAGTAAAACCCCAAACAGGTTGCTCTCGTAATGATTTTTAATATATAATAAAATCCTGTGGGTATCTTCATTTTTACCACTCACTTTAAAGTTCAGGGCAGAGATAGAATGATAGAATTACAACTCACAATGTCAAATTACACTAATTTCAGCTCTACTGTAGGTACAGCCTCCTAGTATTGACAGATTCTTCATGCAATTTGCCAAAATGTCTTCCAAAATCTTCCTGACTTGGCATTTAGGCTTTTCTGTTTTCTATAGTGTATCTAGAAATGGGGAAGATATGGATTCCCCACAGTCTCTTCAGGATGATGCGACTGAATATAGCCCTAATGTGGACAGTTGTTGGTGAGTGGAGACGTGAAGTATTCCTTAGTATGTTTTCAATGGATTAAGTCTATGACAGGGTAGATATTACCTATTTTGCCTGCCATGTTTTAGAAATAAGGTCATATGTGTGCATGCATTTCTGATTCTTCAGTAATTAAATTTTTAAATAAACAACTCTAACCTCTACTTTTCTCAAATCTCCTATTTATTGTGAGGATCCTTCATATATAAGGTCTATTTCCTAGATGACAACACAGGACCTAAACACTATGCACAACTAGGCATGAGCTAGGAGTATTTTTGGTTGAGGGGAAATATTAAATCATTCTTGTTCCAGAATAATGTATTGTTAGGAGAGTTGTGTAAGAAGATGTGAGGTTAAAAATTATCTTCTGCTGCGAGTGGAATGGGTGCAGCTGGAGTGCAGCGTCAGGTAACTTCAGGCACTGAAGTCAGCGAGTTGTGGACAGATCAGAGAAGCAGAAAAGTAATTGTATTTCTTTTTCTTCCTATGTAGAAAATAAAACATAGTAAGTTGAATCAGTAATTTCCTCATTATTTCTTATAATTCAGTGCTAACAGATCACAGGGACCCGAGCAGACTAGTGCCCGGAAGAAGCTGAAAAGGTACATATTTCGGGCAGTATCTGAAGGTAATTTAGAAGATTTGCAATGTCTCCTCGCAGAGCTGAAGGAACGATCAAACGTGTGTACAAACATGACTGTGCCAGGTAAGTTGAGTTACCTGAAGGAAGATTGTTAGCTCTCTGGCAGCGTATGTGTAGTCTAAAACTGGAAAATATCTCTGTGCAACAGCTTTTTGCCTGTGAATTTGCAGTCACTTGTTTGCAAAGTAGTGTATGTCACATTTCCTATTTCTAAATGAAAGCTTAAGGTATTCAATCAGCCACCTCTTTGCTGCCTCCAAGGCAACACTGCAGAGTATTTGTCTCCTACTTACGAAACATGGAGGGTCTTTCTGCACTGTATTCCCATAGCCATGCCTAAGCTAGCCTTCTGCAGCAGGAGACTCGAAGCTGATCTCTCTATCCAAACTGCAGTCAAACTGCAGTACAGACAGGGCTTGTGATGTGTGTGGCATGGTAGAATGGGCAGAGAGGTTAGGAGAGAGTTCTGGGTCTGTCTGGAGTTACCATGGCGGTGGGATGTCCAAAAGAGAAACCAAGTGCATTGGCTACCTTATTAATTAGTACCATGTCTCTGAATGCGTTATCTCACCAAGCATACATAGCTCAAATTCAAAGTGAATAGGATGCAGTAACTGTTTGGCAAATAATTTATGTTCATATATATCCCTCAGGTTCCACCTCTTAATAAACAAAAGATTAGAATTATTTTCCATCCACTTTAATAAATAATGATGATCTAATCCTGAAATTCACTCTGATAGATTACCTGATGAAAAGATTCACAGCTTCAGATACTGGCAAAACTTGTCTGATGAAAGCTCTACTGAACATCAACCAAAACACAAATGAGATAGTGAAGACGCTACTATCCTTTGCAGAAGAAAATGGTATTTTGGAGAGATTTATCAATGCAGCATATACAGAAGAGGCGTATAAAGGTATTGCCATCTGATACCAATTTCAGGTATATGGTTAAATATACCATCCATAAAAGTAATGTTTTCTTCAAACTTTCTAATGATTGTTTACATTCCTAAAACAACTTTTATTCATTATCACTGATGCTCTATCCATTGTGAAGCATCATTAACATTTCATAATGTACTTAAGAGATTCAAACGCTAAATACCTGTGTCTGTTGTTTCAGGCCAGACAGCTCTAAATATTGCCATTGAAAGAAGACAATATGAAATAACTCAGAGCCTTATAGAAAAAGGAGCTGATGTCAATGCTCACGCCCAGGGTATTTTTTTTAATCCCAAACATAAGTATGAAGGCTTTTATTTTGGTAAGTGGAAATTCAATCTCTCTGGAAAAATTAGGAAGGAATACCCAAACAATTAAGACAGTATGGAAGACAGGCAAGTGTGAATCATTACTGTAGCCAAACCTAGCTCGGGAAACTAACATCCCAAGATATAAAAATGGCATAGTACCTTTTGTAAAAGTAACTTGCCTGAATGCAATGTATTATAAACACTCAGAAATAATTGTAAAACATTTATAAAACAATTGTAAATGCTGAATGGCAAATAAGACGTAACAAGTTTGATTCTGAAGATTTTCTCCAAATAATGTTTTCATGCAAATTAAGCTTTTATAAAACAAGACCTAAATTCAATACAATCAATATGTAAATGTGCCTTCATATATTCAGATGCTGAACACAGATACTCTTTTATAATATGATTTGAATGCTTGTAATAAAACATGAACACGTTACATTTTATGATGTTGTAGGTGAAACTGCACTGGCATTAGCTGCGTGTACCAATCAACCAGACATAGTTCAACTGTTAATGGACAATACCAGGACTAATATTACTTCTCAAGATTCCAGAGGAAACAATATCCTCCATGCATTAGTTACTGTGGCAGAGGACTTTAAAACCCAGAATGACTTTGTAATTCGAATGTATGATATGATTTTGTTGAAAAGTAAAGACAGAAATTTGGAAACAACAAAAAATAAGGAGGGTTTGACACCACTACAATTAGCTGCAAAAACTGGGAAATTAGAGGTGAGTATTATTTCAGTAGCATCTAAGAGAAATTAAGTATGGAGAAAGAGTCAAAGCCAACTATGTACTCAGACATTACTGCTCTGACGTGTAGTTTTCTATGCTGCTTATGTATCAGTACTATTTCGTGAGCTAACTTTGTTCAAAATACAAGCAAATATTTCTATTTCAATGTTGCTTCTACCCTTCAAGGTCTCACTCTAACAACGCCTGTCCGTAAAGAAATACACGTGCTGCTTAGAAACAGCCTTGCAAAACCTTCTATTGTACAGGAACTCAGAAATTCTGCACTTATTGCAATGCTACACTTATACAATACACAATCTTTCAATAATTTCAGAAAACTCACTAGAACTGCTCTGTTATGCTGCTGTAGAATTTGGCGCTCATAAGTGAACTGCTTGTATTGTGGTAGAGAATTGACAATGGGATAATTTAGAAAGTAACTGATTAAGTTAAATGAAGATATAATGTGAACACATGGAAAATTGTGCTTTCGTCCTTTAGAAAAATGTCTCTGACAGAAAATCCAGAGGCATTAGAAATACTGTATTTATTTCCTAGAGGTCTGTCATCTTTCACACCATTTACTGAATAACAGAATTACAAATGCTTTGAATTGCACTACTGTAGTAAATGTGATAGTTGAGAGCTAGGGGTTTTGGCAAGTATGTATGTATGCTTTCTCTTTTCCCATGAAGAACGCATCTGCTTACAAATAACTCTGTTAATGTTTTAGATTCTGAAATACATCCTGAGCAGAGAGATAAGAGATAAGCCTAACAGGAGCCTGTCAAGAAAATTCACAGACTGGGCTTATGGTCCTGTTCAGTCTTCTCTTTATGATCTGACAGAACTAGATACCACCGCCAACAATTCAGTATTGGAAATTATTGTCTATAATACAAATATTGGTGTAAGTTATCCATTTCTAAAAAATATATATATTTTCTAGCACTACACTAATTTCAGATGTGTTAACCTATACATTTGACTGACTTACTCATAAAAGAGTAAACAGTAGTAATTTTTGGTTCTCAGTTTTGTATCAGGAGCAAGATGAATTTTATACCTCTGTAGACTGACAACTGTAAGTGAATATGCATTCAGCTCCTGAAACATGGGCTAGGCATTTTGGTAGCATTTTTTCTACATTGCAAGCTTTATTTTGCCTTGCATAGGAACATAAATATGGCCCAGCTGGTCAAAACAAAGCTATTGTCTTGTCTCCATGGAGTGGCCACTAGCACCTGCCTAAGACAGTGCATGAGAACAGGGCAAGTAAACGGAAATACTTTATGAGAATACTCTGCCTAAAGTTATAAACTTTACTTAACAGGTATGTATTTTAGGCATTTAGGAATGTTAGCTTTTCAAAACCAGAATTTTACATTTGCTAAATTCAAATACTGCCATAAAACTTCCGTAGGAAGCCAGACCAGAAGTTCACAGTACAGTTTTAGCTCGATCATAATTGCCCAGGGTATGGCAGGTTATCCCAGCATGAGTCAGAGTTGTCGTGTTTCATCTTGTCGGGTTAGGGTCTGATACATATATTTGAGCATAGATATGTTTCTAGATCAGCAAGGACAGATATGAATGAAATACACAAAATACATGCCTGAAATTATCTCAGATTCTATACAGGCATAAAGTTCAAATCTTAATTGTTTTGGGTTGGTTTTTTTTATAGAATCGTCATGAAATGCTGACTTTGGAGCCTCTGAATTCACTCCTGCGAATGAAATGGAAGAAGTTTGCACGACACATGTTTTTTATGTCATGTTGGTTTTATTTCCTATACAATATAACCTTAACGTTAGTTTCCTACCACAGGCCCAGTGAAAATGAAGTAAGTACAGCAACTTAATCTCACCAAATTTTACTGCTTTAAAATGCAATAGTATTTCCTGAATTGTATTTAAAATGATAAATGAAAATCAAGTTTCAGAGTATCTGGCTGTAGTGAGACCAGGCTCTCCCACATGAGGTCTTCATATCTGGAAGGAAGAAGAGCAGTAACAGAGGAGATAATTGCATTTGCGTTTTATGAAAGTGATCTAAAATACAAATACATAATATAAAGACAGGGAGTTAAATTTCTAAAAGGGTAGAGAGGGTATTTTTTTTTTTACTTTTAAGAAAGAAGCTTATGCTATTTCAAATATATGTGGTAGGGGGCCAATTCTGTAAATCCACCATGAAGAAAATTCTCACTGAAGGGGAAGAAATTGTGTATCCAGAGAACTAGATACGTGAGGCTTCCTGTTACTTTGCCTTTTATCCTTCAGGTATGGAACTCAGTCTTTCATTTTGGACCTCTCTTGCAGGCTCCACCTTATCCACTAGCTCTAACACGTGGTATGGGATGGATGCAGTTATCAGGACAGGTGATGGTTATGTTAGGAGCAATATTTTTAGCCATAAAAGAGGTAAGACTTTTTAATAACAAATACATAACAAAATAGGTAAAGAATTTTTCTAGACTTATGAATATGCTGATGATGATATTGGCAATATGTTTGGAATATCTCTATGATATTTGTAATTTCTAAAAGTCTTTGGCACAATACTTCACTTGCTCAGAATGACCCTGGTTATGTATTTCAATATAACTGTACTGCTCTGTGAAACAAATATGAAGGTTTTTTCCTTTCAAATTCTTAAGGCAGAGATTTGATAATTATATAACATCAATGTTGTTAAATTACTGGCTTTAAGGACACTGAGTTAGAACTTGTAATGGAAAAAACAGGGTATAATTTTTGCCCTATAAGTAATTAAAACCAGTAACTAACTGTTAAATTATGCCAGAGATGACAGAAATTTAAACTTTGAAGTTACAGCCCTATAAAAAGATTTTTTTAATTCTAGAAGTTATCATGTCTTATCAGTGGACAGATTTTTTTTTTCAGAACACCAACTTCAGTTATTTTCAAAAATCAATTTTGAGGCCTGCTTTCTCTTACTACCATTTCTGTGTTTTGTATATCTGTCTACATAGAGTGTAGCCATCTTTCTACTTAGGCCCTCAGACCTGCAGTCAATTCTCTCTGATGCGTGGTTCCACTTTGCATTGTAAGTCTGTCACTATATATAAAATGCTTATCTATTTCAAGGTTGCAAAGAATCTACTCCGGTAGCAGATGCTCACTGTTTCTCTAGATGATCAGTTTTTAGAGGGATGGATCTAATCTTACCTGCAGCTTTTCTGTAACACGCACCAATGGTTGCATGGGTTGGTAACAGTACTGGGGGTTGATGTGTGCGGACAGGATTTGTTTCCAAAGTACAGTACTATCTTTAGCATCTCCTGATGCTGTATCTCTTTAGAGCTGTATATAGAGAAATGTGTTTAAGAAACCTGGTTAATAAACCAGATACAGTTTCACACTCCTTTTGACTCCTTCAGGAAGGAAAAATAGCATAAAGCTGGTTCAGCTGGCTGATGGGATTATCCCATCAGCTGGCCTAGGTAAAGCACAGATGATTCCTTCTCATTTCTAGCATATGATTGTAGGATCAATAAAAAAAGAGGTGGCTTAACTCTACCTTTCTTCCTTCTCCTGCAACCATACTGATATCGATCCTGTGCTGCTGAGAATCTGGTCTACATCCTATCACAGCACATCACACCTTCTCCTAGTGTCTTCCTTCTTTTTGGAAAAATCTGTAATGATTCTAAAAATTCATTAAGCTAAAACTCAAATACTTTAAAGATGCTATTAAGAATTCTTAATGTCTTTGTCAGGAAAATCTGCATTGACCAGCTATTTTGGGGAGAGTAGTTCGCTTAAAGTAAGCTTTAATAAATATAATCCTAATATGTTAATATAGTACCTGTACTCATCTATTTTATTGTTAAACTATAATGGTAATGTTCATAGGGGAGAATAGAGTGCAATATGAAATTAGAATCGAAGCATAAGAAGCAAAGAAGTCTTGTTTTCATATTTTTCCATTATGTTATTGGTTTTGTGCTAGTAATTTGCCTTTTATATACCTGTGTTTGTGTTTTAACAGTTTTATACAAGCTTCGCTTGTGATCTTCTCTGTCTTTTTGTACTTGTTTTCCTACAAAGAACACCTCGTGTGTCTTGTTTTGGCAATGGCCCTAGGATGGGCTAACATGCTCTATTTCACCAGAGGTTTCCAGTCCATGGGCATTTACAGTGTTATGATTCAAAAGGCAAGTGTTTTTTTTTGTTATAACTGCCTTGTTATGATGCTTCCTTGTTATGATATAATCCCAATCAAGCATATTCAGCAATTTAGATGTATTTTATAATTCATACTGAAATTTCTTGTTTTCAGTTTATACATATTATTTCAGCAGAATACACTACATAACTTCAATGGCAGAAACTAGTTTATATCTTAAAATTAACATTTCATGATATTAAATGTGTAAGTAACTTGTGTTTTTTCAGCTAATGTAGTTCTGCTATTTAATTGCATCATATGCTGTAGTTTCTATATTGTACAGTTAGTCAGCCTTGGACAACACAGCAGGCTCTCAGTCATGAGATAAAAAATCAGACCTAAATCTTCTCTGGGTTTCTCACTGAGACCACAACCAGTTTGCTTAATGGAAGCAATGTGACACTTTACTGTGTAGCACACCTGTATCCACGCAGCATTTATAAGCATAAAAGTAGTTCTCAATTTTCATTTCTGATAAATATTTAATTTAATTTTTAGGTCATCCTACAAGATGTGATAAAATTTTTAGTTGTCTATATCGTTTTTTTGCTGGGATTTGGCGTAGGTAAATATTACTGGAGAAAAGCACTGATGCTCTGTGAGTAAAAAATTTTAGCATTATTATGAATAAGAACCCTGTTGTCATGATGAGAGCTCATGTTGGGGTTTCTTCTGGATATGAAAAAGCCAAGTGTAGAGATTTAAACTGTCTAGAGACTATCTGAACAGATAAGTAATTTGGCTCTTGCTCAGTTGCCTGCGATTTCATCTGGACGTGGGCTCTTTCTGCTTCCTGGTAATCTGTCTGCTGCTGCTACTGTGTACTTTGCTGGGCAGCTCTAGCTCTTTATTAAGCAGTGCATTTTGAACTCTTTAGAATAAAATACCATGTATACGTAAAACATTATTGTGATTAAAATTTTCTCATGTTTTTTTCTTAGCTCTTGCTGCTTTGATTGAAACTTGCCAAGATGGCAGTGAGTGCCATTCCAACAACAGTCTGGGACCTGTTGTGATGGATCTTTTTAAGCTTACCCTAGGACTGGGTGATCTAGAGATCCAGCAAAATTCGAAGTATCCTGTACTATTTATTCTGCTCCTCATAACTTTTGTTGTGTTGACTTTTGTTCTTCTCCTGAACATGCTGATTGCATTAATGGGAGAAACAGTGGAAGATATTTCTAAAGAGAGTGAGCACATCTGGAAACTCCAGGTTTGTTTATGAGTTTGTTTAGTGAAGTATAGATGTACTGGCTAAAATCTTTCAAGCTGTACCTATGGTAACTAATCATGCTGACAGAACAGGTTAGGTATTAACACTGATAATACCCATTGGTATATGTGTAAAAATAACAGTAATAAGTAATTCTAGTATTAGTGATCATAATAACTTCAGAATTAACAACTATCTGAAAGGTAATCTCATGGCTCAGATTTGCAACTTCATGCACTGTCACATACCTTTATGACTTTCACTCCCCTTGATATGTCACCAGGAAGGTGTGTTTCATTATCTGCCCAGGAATCTGTAACACAGCAGGCTCTGCTATTCCATCCCTTGAGTCTGAGCAATGCATGAGTTCATTCCAATTTCGCATACCTTATCCGAGCCTGGTCTTTTACCGAGGCTAGACAGCTCCGAGTCCCAAGCTGTCATCGGGAAGACAGCCATAATTAGGATTGCAGTTGCTTTCTGTGGTGGGCAGCATCCCAGTACAGGTTATGTATATCCCCGTGGCAGGGTGTTGCATGGAGCTTTGTTAGCCTTAAACCCTAAAAACTGAGTCTAGAGTGGGATTTCTTGATTCTTCTCTGAGTATGCCTTCTGCGGTGGGGCTAACTAGAGAAAGCTGTGGACTCTCTCTTTGCACATACCAAATAATAAGTGGCATGCTGTATTATTTACTATTGTTGGAATCAGTGTTGGTTGTGAATGGAGGCATGACGTGTTTTAATGAAACATGGAGCCTGCAAGCTGTGTATGCTATGAAATCAGACAATTTTGAATATAGTTAACCATACTCATGTTACTATTTATTGTTAATAGAGAGCCAGAACTATCTTGGAATTTGAAAAATTCTTACCAAAACGTTTGAGGAAAAAATTCCAACTGGGAGAACGGTGTAAAGTGGCTGAAAACGATACCAGGGTGTGTTTAAGGTAAAGCAAAGCTAGAATACTGTGCTATCATTTCTGCTCTGTATGTTTCTTCAAGGCTCTTTCTCCTCAAAAGCCTCTTTAAAATATTTCTACATCTCTAAAAATCATATTAGGTGTACAAAAATAATTTTTTTTTTCAGTTGTGATCAATTGTTTAAAAAAGGGAAAATTTGTAGTTTTTATGTAGACAATTTTTGATAAGAAAACAGATTTTCAACTTCATATTTTTTAATGTGCAAGTGACAAGTCTGCTTGCAATAAATGTCACTCATAATCTCCTTTGAATGTTAGCTTAAAATGAATTATATTTAAATTCATTGCTAATTGATGATTACCATTTAAAGAATATATTATTAGGCTGTTTTATGAAAAATACTTAAATATTTAAGGTGAGTTTCAAGACTGTACTCATAATGTGTGAAATTCTAAAGTAGTCTTAGCATTATTCTCATCTTCATATGGTACATAACATTGCAAAAGACATTCAGACTTTTAGTAATGTTGATGGTGAAGTATAACAATCCCAGGAAGGAATAAAGAACTAAAAGGGGAAGTGCAGCTGTGTAGCTGGGAGATAACGCATGCTAATAACACAACTTCTATACAATACAAACAGGATTAATGAAGTGAAATGGACTGAGTGGAAAACACATGTTTCATTTATTAATGAAGATCCAGGGCCAACAGGTACTACAGAATTTGACACCACCATATTTGTGCAATAATTCTTTTTCTTAGAAATGCTTTGATGTAGTTTTACACCTTTAAAAATATAAACTCTTATAATCTAGATATTCAGCCACACTTTACTGCTAGGGAAACTCATGGCTAATATGGTAGGGGTGTTACATTATTTTTAAAGTTTTGGGGAGAGGGTTTGTTACAACCTGTCATTACGTACACCTTGGTGTAATAAAAAAAAACCATGGTGGTCTTACCTTTTCTTTATTTTTCTCTAAACAGTTATGCTTGATCTAAGTTTTACATTCTCTTACGGCATTTGAATGGTATAAGGCCAGAGAGCTTTTTAAAAGACAGAAAATATTATTTTGAAAAAGTTGTCATAAAGTACATTTAGTCCTTCAATATAGGATTGCAAGAAATCAGACTGATTCTACCTGTCAGTACAATAATCTGCTGGTTTTAACCCTGGAACATTCAAATTTGTCTTGCAATATATATTGGATGACAAACTGCTCCTCGTGGCTGTTGACCAGGAAATTCAAGGTACCCATCTCCTGACAGTGTTGGAAGTGTAATAGAGAAATGACCTAACTTTGAAGTGTCAGATGTCCTCCTGGCAGCAGGCATCTGAGTTTGTTAGGGGCATATGAGGATCTGAGAGACTTGTTCTGAAGTTTGTTCTTGAGTCAATTAGCATTTATATTGCTTAGAAGAATGATCTCAGGTATAACGAAAAGGGGCAACAGAAAAAAATTCTGTATAAGATATGGTAGTAAACTGATGACTGGCTATTTAAATAAATGCATGGTTTTTAACAAAAAATAGATGTGCAAAATTTGATCTTGCATTTACAGTTTCTGCCATATCCTGTTTTGTTTATAATGCATTTTCTTGCAGATCCAAGCAAAATTCAAGATAATTCAAGAACTAATAGCAAAAACACCCTGAATACGTTTGAAGAAATGGATGATTTGCCTGAAACTTCGGTTTAGCTGTGCTGTATTTGATATGTGGTCGTTCTGAAGGTTAAAAGCATCAGCAGTGGATGCTGAAAGCTTTGTTGATATTTTGGACAGCTGTAACCAGCTGGAAGACAAACTTTCAGTGACATGGTCTGATGACTTTAACCCATTCAATCAGGGCAGCTTAGCTAAAACAAAGTAGACTATTTCACTGGTTCAGTTTTGAGCCTCTTGAAAAGCGTTGCTGTCCAAGTTTGCGTGACGCTACACAAACTTGGCTCCAGACATTTTACTGGATAAAAAAGGTCAAATGTGAGATATTTCTTCCTTTTGTGGAAAACTAAGATCATCGTGATCCCAATCTGCTGTCTTTTGGAATCTCTAACTCATGAGAAACATTTTGTACACTACAAAAAGTGAAGTTCTTGTCGTGGAGAACAGAAAGGCATTTCAATTCTGAAGACTACTAAATGAAGTATATGATTTTGAAATAACAATGTTCTGGATACATTTGAAGCTTTTTTTACTGACTGTCAGTGTTACTGAGGCTTGATTCCACAAGTTGGAGAAAGCCTCTTCAGGTCTCGTTAGCTTTGCCTGATCTGTTTTTCTGTGTGTAAACCCTAGGGTATAATGTGGTGTTTATGCTTTTTATTTATTATTATATATATATATGCTTTCTCATTAAAAAATAGGGCAGAAATATAATTCATGATGGAGAATATTTTTGAGTTTGCTCCAGTCACAACATCTTTACTTTTCCTACTCAGCTTTTCCATGCTGCTGCATCTTGCTGCCTAAAATAAATTATCACATTGGAAGTTCTTCTGGTTTAAAAGTAATTTCTGTATTCAATGACTTCAGGAAGATAAGAAGTTGGTATGTCGTCTCAAAAATGAACAAAATAAGATAAATGCAATGCAACTGCAGACTTCTAAACCTTTTTTATATTCAGAGGACTATGTAATGCATTTCTGTAGCACTTTTTATTTCACTACCTGTGATGACCTAGTACTATGAATTATATTTTTAGGTTTTTTTATGTGTGTATGTATAAAAATATTTGTTGTATGTACTTCTAAATCTCAATTAATACATCGTGTCTTCAGTGTCAGGGGTTTTCATCGTATGTATTCATTTGGTGCATGTTTTAAAGGTGCTGTTTAGGAAAGACTTGGGTGAATTCTGTTCTGTGTTTGGACGATAATATGAATTGCACTGGATTCTTACAGCTAAGCCTGCTGTGGGCAAAATGATCCAAAAGACTTTCTTAACACAGAAGCGAGTGTGAGGGAACTCTCCAGCGGAAAGGACTGTGCAAAGCTATCTGCAGGGATGGTGAATATTGTTCTCGCTACCCGACCGGTCTTCTGTAGATGCTGTATCCTGCATTTCCTACCATGTATGGCCTGGATGGACGGGATCAAATTGAAATCTTCAGTTACTTTTTTACAGGGCATAGGAATTTGAGGGGACGGACATTTATGTGTATTAAAAGACTGATATAATATCTGAGTATTGTTTGGCCGCCTTAGGACATGTGAGTATGAGAAAAAAAAAATTCCTGTGGTCTTGGAATTTTTCATCTTCACTACTCAATTTTGCATTGAAACTGCCAACAAAGAATATTGCATTAGGACTATGCAGTTCCACTTGGATTCTTTTGAGTGCCAGTTCTTGTACAAAAAAAAACCAAACCTCTTCACATACACTCAGGAATCAGAATAAACTAGCCTGCACTTCTATTCCCTGTTGCTATGGGTAGCCTTGTCACTGAAGACAAGTTTAGATATCTCTGCTGTAGGTGCGGCCATAAAACAGGGAAGGCACAAAAAAACATAAGGAATGAGCTGTGCCAATGTCCAGGTACAAAATTGTATGATAAAACTGACGAAGAAGCTGGGAGGTCGTTTCTAAAAGTACTTCACTGAGAAAATACCCTTCTTTTGTGGACACAGAGCCCTGCCAGATCACACGTGCTGTCTCCTATCTCAAGACTCTTATCAAGAACACTATGAGTAATGACTAGAGCAGATAATTCTGTACTTTTTATACAATGTTTATTTAAATTAAAGGAATAAAACTTGTAATTCAATAAATGCTGTCTTGTGTTTTTATTTTATTGCCATAGGAGTTACACAAAGGAAGGAAAATAGGATTTTGGCTTAGTAGTAAATAAGGAAGACATCACTTTTCAGAAGATATCATTTGGGGGTAATCTAGACAATGAATCTTTCAGTAAATAGCTAATTATTGTATCTTTATGCGAAGTTCTTAATGTTTTCTCTGTCCCCAATTATTGTCAAATATGTTAACAACTTTAGAAAATTAATTGAATCCCCATTTTCTTCTCTTTTTCAGCTACTTATGACAGGCTTGCTTTCTACAAATACAGAACAAGTCAGTCTCAAAATTCTGAGAAGTCTCCCCAGATGGAATTCTTCTTAATTTCCATTCTGAAATACTCAGGTATGATTTGTGCATTGCTCTTCATCAAAACCTGAGTACTTACCTAATCTTGCCTTCCTCATTGAAAACTTTTGGGGTACAACAGTTGATTAAAATTTGATTTAGGAAATGTTATAAGGAGTAGGTGGATACACCTAGAAAGTTATAAAACTATGAACTTCTCTTGTCTCCATTGCAATAGAAACTTTCTTCAAAAGTTTTCATGGGTTAAGCACATCTTTTTCCAGAATTTGAGTATTGCTCCAGTATGTTTCTGACTACTAGATAATTTCTAAATTCAACATTTTGTCTTTAAATTCATGTTAAATCAGCAACAGCTTGAATTAATCTTGTAACACTTTAAATTTAAAAAGCTTTACATTTCATGTTAGTGTATTTTTCTCAGAAATGGTACGTTTTTAGCTTATTTTATATCTTCATAAGTATAAAAACAAAACAAACCTTAATGCTTCCACTTCATCACACTAGGGGTTAGTCACATATGCAAATACTACAGAAGAATTTCAGTATTCATACCCTCACTCTTTCTTTCTCCATAGCTTTTCCTTTGCCTCATATTTTGTATGTTTATCTGAGGAATTAGTTTCAAGGATCACCCCACTTGAAAAAGAGTTGGTTATTGGAGGTTTGGGTTTATAAAGTGGAAATGCTGTGATTTTTTTTTATATGATGTAGTTTTGTGAATGAGCATCTTTCTATACAACACTGGATATAAGTTTTATAGCCACTAACCCATATGTGGTACATTGTTTAATCATTTTATATAGTGTGAACTAAAACTTCATAAAAATAGTATTTATTCTTTGCATCTGTAGTAATCTATTAGAACAAGTAAACAGTAGTCATAATTAGCATTATGACACTATATTTCATCTTAAAAGTGCTCAGCAATGTTAATTAAATTACAATTTAAAATTAGATTCTGCATTTATTATATGAATTACTACTGAATGACACTGGATTTCTCGGAGAAGAAATCCACTTTTTGTGTGGAAAATCTGTAGTAAGTTTTTAAGAAGTGTTCTGGTCTAAGAGGAGGATCTGATGTGTTTTGCAGTGAGTTTCATTTTTACTGTTTTTACAAAGGCTTGTTTCTTTTCATAATAAGCGGCTTCATTAATAAATGTTGGATAGACTGTACAGTCCCCTTTATATGCAATTACTTCTCCATCAAGAGTCAAAAATAGAGGATCACCGTTGTTCAGTGGCTGCCAGTCTTGATCCTTAGAGAAAGAAAATAAATAGAATATACTTACTTTCAAGTTTTTGTATATTTCGTGTGATTTCTGAGTTTATGTTCAATAATTATATTCTCTGCCGTTCATGGAAAAAGCTGTAGAAATAACTCCTTTTAAACTTCCATTCATAATTTCAGGTGCCCGGCCCTTGTTTTCAGGCTTGTATAGAATTCACTGGTAAAGATGAACTAAAAGGAAACTGCATATGCTCATAATTGATTAAAAACAGGCCTTCATTTTAGAATTCAAAATTAGTTTTATATTGTAGAAAAAAAGACAATAGGATAGCTTGTAATTTTTATCAAAAGTGTTTTTAGATTCAGCGATTGCCAAGTCAGTTACTGACATACTGTATGACCTTAGTGATAGGAAAGGTCTAAAGTTTTCAATAGACCTATCGGCAATATCAGCATTTTAAGTACTTACTATTAAAATATACTACAGTGTAGCAGAAGCAACACAGGAATACTTATAAAATGTCATAAATGGAAACTGTTTTAGTATTTACCTGCAGTTTAGGGTGAATAATAGCAGTAACTTCATCATTCTTATTCCTGGGATAATCTACTTTCTCCATTATTTTAAAAACCTCAATTGTACACGGTGGAAACTCCTTTCCTAGAAAGAATAAATGTGATTTAATGTCAAAATGAACAACTGCTGTTTAAAAAGAACAATGCATTATTTATTCTTTTTAGAATGTCTTAAATCATTAGGTTGTACCTCATCAAAGTTTACACACTAATGATTAGCTCATATGTCATAAAAATGTCTAGCTGCAGAATTTTTGTCTCCTTGAAGCTCAGTTGCAGAAAGATGATCCAGTCAGGTATTGTAGCATATGAAGCCCAGATCTAAATTTGGTGCTGAAATGTGACTTCTCACTGAATACCTAAAAAGATATATTTTGTGGATGAAGAAATAAATGAAAGGCCTGTGTTTGATAGCGCTGCGCAACCCAGAATGGTATCTGTGCTATTTAATCTTTACTATTCCAGCACAATAATGGAGATTGACATGCACAGCTGTGTGCTTTTCCTTCTACTTCCAAAAAAAGCCCACTGACAAAATGTACTCTAAAAGAATTTTAAACATTATTTTTGTCAGTATGTATTTTAGATAGTACATAGGTATACACACATATAACAAAATCTTACAAAATTTATTGACGTTAGTTTTAGATAGCAATGCGCAGAAGGCACATAAATTAAATATGTCTTTCTTAGTTATTAATTTATTGTATGTTCTTCATGTACATACTACTATACAAATTTTATTAGCTAGTATTTCAGATTCTTAAAGCAACTGTAAGATTAAGATCAAGTATACTTACTGAACTGTCAGAAAGAGGAAATACCCTTAAGGAGCTACACAGGAATTCTTTCAGATGCCATACTTAAGTGGTGTACAGAACAACCCCACCCCCATTTTACCTGTTTAAATGTTCCAGCCCAACCTATTCTTTTAAAAAATTTTCTCCTGAAATAGTCCACTGACATGACTTGGGGCGGCTATATTCTCTCATTACATACTCTACCTTCATTAAAAAGTTGCACAAAATCAAGGCCATGTTTGACAATCTTCCTCATTTTGTCCAAAGTATCAGCTCTAACAACACCTTGTGGCTGAGGACCGACCTCCACACCTGTTTGCAGATGAGGGAGAGAATTAATAGAGTCATACTATATTACATGCTTAGACGACAAGGCGAAAACAGATGTCTGACTGAGTCTGTGTTTTATGTTTAAGAGGAATTTTAAAGTACAGTGTTACGTGATTTTGTGAGCCAAGCAGAAAATTTGGCTCACCAGTCAGGATCAGTTTAAAGAACCACATGTACATTTTTGAGTGTGCTACTAGGATAAGAGAAAGGGTCCCAATGTATATTCATTTCTCTTATCCTTTTTCTAATCCTACCTTTCCATGCTGCATTTTAGAGAACTAATTTTTTAATATGAAAAGCAAACAAATAATATTTTTTCCCTATAGTTATGGTTTTGATTACAGAAATGAGGAAGTTTACCAGTTCCATGCAGAACATAATTTCTCCTTTCCTATATCACATCATCTCTTTTCCCCTCCTTGGCTAGCAACCAACATTTCAGCCAAGGCTTATTTAGAGAAAGTAAACATTTCTTTTCTGAAGCTGTTACTTCTTCCTTATCCTCGTATATTATAAATATTTTCTGCAAACAGTGGGTTAACTGAGTTTAAGAATTTCCATCTGGTTTCTGTATTTTGTAAGCCAAGTATAAATCTGAACTCTTCAAAAGAAGACATATACATTTGATTTGGTAAATATATTGTCAAACAAATAGTTACTGGTGACAAGAATACTCTGTATAACATAATGAAATTAATAGATCTGGAAACACGCATATTTTAAAATAATTTATGGTGGGTTAAAATCGTCTTTATTTTTCATATTTACCAACAGGATGTTTTGCTACAGATCGAGTTGTTGCATATTTCAAGCTAGGATGTTCAATCAGCAAAACAGGACAGCGTTCTGGAGCCACAGCGTTCTGTGAAGATTGTTTAAAAATTTCTTTGTTATGCAAATATTTTAAAATGTTGTGCCACAAAAGATTACTGATGCAGAAGTGATTTACACAACATCTTCAAAATGTTTCCTTTATTTCATGGCCCTCAAAGAAGTAGGACATCTTTAGAAAACGTACAAAGCTTTATTTGTTGGTCTCCTTTCCATTAACTCATGCCAAGCATGTTCCACTGAACTTTGCTGTCTCCTGATCTAACTGAACACAGTTCTAGTCTTAAATTGTGAATAGGAAGGAAAATCTACTCATCAGTGTTCCAAAACTTAGAATCAAAATATCATTAAGCAGATTTCAACTATTTTTTGTTAGACCTAGATTTTCTTATGCAGACATAGATTGTGAATTAAACCTTATTTTAACCTCTTTTTTTGACACAGAAACCTATTTCAGGCCTCTACTCTTCATATAATTTTAGTCATAAGCTTTCTATATCTTCAAATATTTTACAAACATTTAAATGTGATACATGTAATTAAAAAAATCAAATGTTTAAAATATACCTTGTTTCTAAAGCAAAAAAAAAAAAAAAAATTCCACACTGTTGGCCTAATCTCAATTTCATCAGCTATTGTCAAGATCACTAGTACTTCAACCAGATTACACTTAAGCCAGCACTTTGCAAACCTCACTCTACCAATACTTATCAGTTTCAGGAACAGGAGAATCAAAGAGCTTCCAAAGACATATCACTATTCTTATAAATACTGATGAAGGGAACATTTGTCATTACCGAGTTCCATTATTTTTGCTGTGTCTTTATTTCAGAAAATTAATGTTTAACCATTTAGCATGTGACCCAAATCTAGCCAAGTTCTTGACAGATCAGTGTGAAAGCAGATTAAATTGCATTCATTTTCATAGATGGTATTCTAAGCCCATCAGTCTTACTAACACTTATTTTAATATATGAAGATTATGATGAGTTCAAATCTGAATTACCTGATATTATAATCAAATTATTAATTATCTCTGATTAAAAACCCCCAACCTATGAGTGATTATTTAAACAGTTTTGCAGAATAAAAAATAGTATATTTAAAGAAACTACAAAATAATATATAGTAGTACAACATTACAACTAATAATCTATTTTAATAGTTCATTTAAATTAGTTTTACCTTGATATAATGAAACATTTGAATTGTAAAGTCATCCCTGGAGTTTTCAAGAATAAGGGTACCACCCATGTTAGAAGTGGTGTTGTGAAGGTCAAAAATAAGGTCATACGCATCATCACTACCCTTTGGACCAAATATCTGATTGATTTCCTGAGCCCTTCTCACTTCATATGGAATATCTTCCACCACTGTCCTTCTGTTAATATCAGTACAAAGAAATTAGTAAACTCATTCCATGGCTTTGCAGTAAACAAAATATGTATACCCTTTTCTTTTTACTAATTCCATAACTGACTGGAGTTGAAATCACCTATTTAATTTACCAAACTGTTAAGAACTTGTGAATTTGTGCTTGAAAAAAGCAAGTGTGATTGTTAAACAGGTCTTACTATTATGTATCTTGTGCAGAAGGGTAGCAAGAATTTTTCAATCCTATTTTAGCTGAGGACTATTTACTTCTCTTATTTCTTTACATCGCAAAATTTTCCCCTATGCAGAAAACTAACTCAAAATTTTTCAACAACTTAAACTACTTCAAGACAGGATCCACCTCCTGCTGAAGATGGCCTTCAGGTATCGGTCCATGCCCATTTGCCTTCGGTATCAGTTGCAAGGTCTTTTGTAACTCACTTTATTTCTTGTCTTTTCATATTCTGATCAGACTTTCAGTCTATTGTTTTGAGCCCTTCTGACCCTCGAAACTCACAGAAGATTTTGCTACCTCAAATCTATTCCTGTCAAGTTTCAATACTTGTAATCTCAGGTGACTATGTCTGTACTACACTTAAAAAAAATGGTCTTAGCCTAGGGAAAGGTCTGAGATCTGCTCTCTGTCTGTATAAGCGTTCTGTAGGAAACCGATATATTACATATTAACAGTGTACAAAGCTGCTGTAGGTTCAGACTTGTTTCTGCATAGACAGCAAATGGGGTTTTGATGATAGGCTTGGGATACTACCCAAGTACAATATAGACACACCTAACACCTTTTGCACTAAATTCACTGTTTGTTCTCAATACAGCTCAAGCTTTGTAATATTTTAATTTTGTAGGAAATATGGGTATTAAGTTGCATAAAGAAAGTTTTGTTAAATGCTAACAAAACACCTTACTAACTGCATGGATATTTAAGCATCAGAAAAGGTTGCTGAGGAAAATTATGGGATTGCCACTGCTGGAGTATTAGAAATGCCAAGTTAGGAATGTTTACATGCAGTTGATCTACTGGTGGGATGTAAGGTGAATTAGAATTTTTACATGAGCCCCTCAAGCTCCATTTTCTATTTTTATGATTGCGTGTATCACATCATCTACCTTTGTATTTTTTAGTTCTGTCTTTGAAATTCAAGGTTTCTTCACATAAGACTCTTAAGTCAATACTTCTTCTCGAAGCCAATGGGATTTTCACCATTACTTTCAGTAGTATCAGGATTTCACTCTCCTTTTTCTTATTTTGTACAATCATTTGTAATCTTGAAGGGTCTACACTTAAAGGGATCAGGGGAAGGTATTCCAGACAGTCAGTAGTGTTGTAACAGGACTGGGCAACTTAATAGGATTTACTGAGGAATATCAGTTGAAAAATGAAGATCAGCCTGCAGGTGTCTTAATCTGCTATTTTTTCAAGTGTTCTCTGTTCAAAGCAGCTGAAAACAAACAAAAGCACTTTTTTTTTCATACGTTTGTCCTTGGCCTCAACACTTACGTGTTAAAAAGTCTGTTTATCTTATATAAAATAATCAACAACAAAATTCTAAGATGAAAAGACGTGCCAGGTAAGAATAACCGTGCTTACAAAATATGTGATACATATTTCTTTCAGTGATAGTCACCTTTACCATTAAGACCTTTCTGAAACATAATTACCTGTTTAGCATGCAACTATACCAAGCATAAGAATGTTTATACAGCAAAGTACACCTCTGGGATGTATGTCTCAAAAGCAGAGAAACATAAAATCCTATTTAAAATGTAAAATCATTTACTATTTTACAGTAATTATAGATTGTGTTTCTTCTAAAATAATGAGTCAGTTAAATTATTGGGAGTTTTTGGCTATCATTTTGTCATAGAATATATTATTTCTAACTTAGCTAATTTCAAGTTTTCATCTTTTACTATATATAACTCAAATTAAATACACTTCCCTGACTTGTATGCCATTCTTTCAGATACTCAGATGTTTGCGTTTAAAATGCTTTTATCTGCTATCTTCTTGCAAATATAATTGTATTCAGAAAGGCTCCAAAGCTGAATTGCACAAGACAATGTGTGAGAAATAATTACTTTACAACTCAGAACAGCAATTCTTAAGTTTAAACAAATGCACCTAATCTAATAGTAACTTAAAATGCTTAAGATTATGTGTTGGTTTGAGACTCATTCTACTAGCAACAGTTTTAAAATGAATCTCTTAACACTCATGCAATTTATTCTTTTTGGGTTAAAGGTCAGTAACTTCAGTTATGTGACTGCACAGTTAAAATAGTAGTGGAACTTCTGTTAACACTTTAATCTGGAAAGGAAGCTCCTTACAATTTTAAAAAACAGAAAAGTAAAACAGCAGAAAGTACAACTATTCTTACCCAAGATTATCAGGGTCAAAAACACGGTTCAGATCACAGTCAATGTATCTAGTACACTTCTTCACAGCTCTTGGGTTGGTAAGAAATGGTTTCACTTCCATCCCTGTTCTCTGAATCTCAGCTCCGTGCTCTTGCCAGTGCTTGACCAAAAATACCCCTGATAACTCATTGCCATGAGTTCCCCCGAAGATAGCAACCCGTCTTACCGGAGGTTTGTCAACAACAGAAGAGGAAGTCATGCTTTTCAGCAGCTCTAAGAATTGCTGAAAGCAAAACAGAAGATAATGATAAAGTAAAACTTTGGTCTCCAAAAAACCCCCAAATTCTTTTTAATAGGAACTTCTTTAAGCCTCTTTATGTCAGATGTGAATGAGTGTGAGCTAACATTTCTCTAGCAGTTTTTGACTCCCGTTGCGAGGCGGGGAGTTGCTAACCTGACACTCCTCCCTCTCGAGGAGCCCTCCCCTTCATTTACCATGTTTAGTAATACCTCCAAGTCTGTTAATACTACTGTTACACAGTTCAAAAGTCAACTTCTCTAGGCAATCTGTATTAATATATGACATACAGGTAAATCTTGTACTAGTGATAGTATTAAAAGACTTTTTTACTGTAAACTTTAATAATGCACTTAAATATCTCTGACATTTTTGCATTGCAAACTAGGTGTAACAAGTATACTCATGTATGTTTGAAGTTACATAAACGTTCCAGTATACAAGGGCAGAATGATTTAAAGTGAGCAAAAACAGTGAAATATGAATCATATCTTGGCTCTAGATCAACACATAATGCTGAAACATCAAGTGCTTTCATCTAAAAAAACAAGAACAGCTGAGTTCCTCAAAGCATGTTGTTGCTTGTATGACCTTTTTTGTTTTATAAGAACTGAAGAATAGTGACTAGAAGGAACACTAGCTGAAATTAATTTATCCATGACTGACAGAGTATTCCTGGCTCTAGTTCTATCTCGGGATCTGCTAGCACAGACCTCTAACACATTGAAACAACTTTGCCAGTGACGACCCTTCTAACTTGTGCCATCCCTTATTAAAAAGGAGACAGATATAGACCACAATGGGACAATAGGCGTGTTCCCCCCCCCCCCC
>Ga0065711_1000681_pt1 | contig 59241 bp, 24 predicted proteins | sample Hoacrofraction12_FD_59098 | JGI IMG/M metagenome (GOLD analysis project Ga0065711, IMG submission 59098) | Hoatzin crop microbial communities from Cojedes, Venezuela - Epithelial fraction 12 v2 (version 2) | ecosystem: Host-associated > Birds > Digestive system > Esophagus > Crop | place... | reverse complement strand
AATCGTAAAATGATATTGGCAATTGCCAAGACAATTGCACAGGGTACAACTCTCTCCATCAGCTGAGTAGAGGTAATTAGATTGAAAACCTGGCTGCATTAGTCTCATCCAATACTGTACCAAACTGTACAATCAGTTATACATCATAGCATGTCAGCAGTGTGTCAAATCAATATCTCTCTTCAGCAGAAAAAATATGCAGGTTGTGCTTGAGATATGACTGATGGGAATGCTTTTTGGAGTGTGTGTGCAGTTTGCACTGTAAAGGATGATGACAATTGGTTTCATCTGGAGTAATTACAGCTCAGTGACCACTAGTTAGGCAATTCCTCAGGGGAAATCCTCTTGAGGGAAGCAGATCTCAGCTCTGAGAAGAAAACATATCCAATATAAATTCCTTATGTGTGGTAGAAAAATATTTCTTCTCCCAAAAGAAAGAAAAAGCAATGAAAAGAGAGCAACAGATGCACAGAATTTCGTGTTTCCTATGTGGAAAAACCAATCTTACAGTGTCAGTTGTGGTCACCATGATGCCAAGAACTTCTTAAACAGGTGAAAGAGAGCGGGAAGGTAGTTTTGACAAAGCAGTCTGTTATCGGCATTACTAATGCACCACATCTCCAGAGAGTGCTCAGAGAGAACAAAATATTATGCATTTGGTAGGGTATGCATACACTGAATGCAATTTATGATACATACTTTATGAAACATTGTGGAAATGTTGTATCTTGAAATTAGCTTATAATGGTTCTGACCTCCAGGAAGGCTGTTTTAAGCAGAAAAAACATGCTAATTCAAGAACATGCCTAAACTATTAATTTAGGACATTCCCAGGGAGGGAAAGGAGGTATTTTGCATTTGATACTTCAGACTGCAGTTCCAGAAAGTGAGGGAGTAGGGTTAGGAGGTTAACTGTTAGAGCTATGTTTGATAAAATGTTCCCTACTATCAAAACTCACTTGTTATTGGAGTAAGGAGCCAAGAAAGATGAGAAAAGGGAAATCTTGAATGAAAGAGAGGAAGGTAGTACCAGCTGGTGTTGCCAAGGCTCTTCCCTTAGATTAAAAAAACATCTTCTATTTCATCCTTCTGTCACAGGTATAAGTTGAAGCCTTGAAGCCAGTCTATTGAACTTCTGCAGAACTACAGTAAGGAAGTGACTCATCAGTGAAACCTTGTTTGCATTGTAGAATTCAGCCTGCAAAAGTCTGGTACTTTAACAAAAATTATTCACAAGGCTTATAAAGCAGAGATATTAATTTTTTTTTTTTTTTGTTCTCTCAAGACTGCCTTGAAGTAAAATCACAGTTATGGCACAGCGTGATAACTTTTGCTGTTTCTTCTACTTGTAACCCAGATGAGGATCAGTTTGCAATAAGAAAAAAAAAGCCATCTTTTGGGAAGTGCCATTAATAGCTATGTAAAAATGAAATACTTGACACAAAGAGACATTAATATATTTTATTGCTAAATTTTAGTACCTACTGTGTGCGTAACTGAGCTATGAAACACATATTCTTCAAACCGACCTTGGAAGTTTCTAGGCAGGTATCGTAGCAGGGGTCATTGCAAACTCTCCTCCAGGCATGGCAGAGGACTCTGACGTGGGGGGACTTCTGAATTACTAAGTCAAACCTGCCTTTGATGAAACTTCATTTCTCCTCAGATAGCTTGGATGTGTGATCTCTATCAAAATAACATTTTTACATCTGTGTAGAGCTTTTTAAACTGTAGAGTCCTCTATTTCCTTATACATTTTATATGAAGCGGCTTTCAACCCTCACTGATGAGCAAAACAAGAAAGTATGAGATGTATTTTCAGTAGCTACTGCTAGGATTAGTCTATGTATTCAAGCTCCCAGTAAAGAAAGAGCATTTTATCACATATATTTAATATAAATAAATAATGTTGGTGTAGAATACAGTATCTAATGTCTGTGTCAGTACAGAGCAGGTAGATTAAGTCTGAGTTTACCTACCACAGCATTTTTCATTGGCTAAGGTACATCATTATAGGGATCATGATTTTGGAAGTGGTGGTAATGGTAATTTCTTTAGTAAATCACAATACACTCCCTACATAGAAAGAGCTTTGCAATTTCCCGAATGAATGGAAAAATAATTTTGCAGGATCAGTAAAGATAGCAATAATTGTTATAGGGCTTATTGCAGTTTATGTGAAGAACCTCAGTTGCTTATGGTAGACTATCAGAAGTAAGACAGCATTAAAGTGGAGTCCATAATAAACAGAAATGTAGCATAGTTTAAAAGAACAACTTTTTGTTGTTTAAAAATAGAAGAGTGCGGAAACTGATGAAGTGACGGTTTCAGAAGCAATGAAGTGCACAATGTCAGGTCACTTCATCGAGATAGCAATGTGAATGTTTTCCAAAGTCGGCTCAGAACTAGGCTGTTATTGGTAAGTGCAATTTTTTTTTTTTTAATTAAAAAGGCCACTGATATCCCAGTACAAAGAGATATTAAAACGTTCCAAGGGTTGTCCCTAACTATATGGGTAGGTGGATAGTCCATTAGTTTGTTGTCTACTTGCTTACTTTGAAGGCAACATGAAATTGCATCAGGAATATTGGAAGATGTAAAAAATGTTTAACAATAAAGTAGGGCAAATTTTGACAAAAGTTACTATTTGCAAGAGACCATGCAAATACTAATATTTAGAGATAAAAGTACATATAAATATAGTATGAAAAAAAAGTATTATTCCAAATAATCTCCTAGTCCACATACTGCATAATACAAAAAGGGAAGCTGTATCTGGCTCGTGATATGGCCTTGAATGTGTACAATGAAAATTTCATTTCTTTTTCCACTTTTGCCAAATGCTTTTTTGAATTGCAAGGCAGTTTTCAATTTGTCATCTTCCAACTTTCCTGAAAGAAGGTCTGTGCACCAGTGTGGGTATCAGCGGTCCAGACTTCTCTTCGAGAGTGGATGGAAATACGTCACATTATTCAAAGTACATCTTTTTTAGTTAGTACTTGTTGAAAGATGCAGTACTGGCATAATGTTTCAGGTAGCAGCACACTGGGACAGGTCAGTGAAACTCTAAAAGACTGTCAAGCAGGATTGTTTACAAGGGAGCAATCTACTGAATTTTTTGGGTGATAAGCATGTTTAATTGTAGAAATAAAAGGGGTTAGAAGTGATCCAACTTGTTTCTCCCCAACAAGCAGTGTCCCATATAGCACTGTATGAAGGCTGAACATGCATTTGGTGATGGGCACTACAGAATGAATCCATAAGAAAAGAAACTCCTTGGTTACAGTACACTCATATCCAGGGAGAAAATACTGGCAGTGAATCATCTGTCGAATCTAGCAAGGGCACAGAAAGAATCATGAACAATGAAGCTAAAGAACAGCAAATTCAAACTAAAACCAAGACACACATTGCTCTGGTAGGAGTGATTGAAACAAACTATCAGGTGAAGTGATGGGTTCTCCATCTTCTAATGTCTTCCAGAGCAGGGATGTACCCTGAAAATGTGTCTTTTTTGCCAACAACAAGTTACTCAGAGGTCAGTTTTAAGCGCAGCAGCTAACCATCTGAAGGTCCTCTCTGGGATCAAACTCACCAAATATGGTGCACTGCCACAGGTCTTACAGACAAAAAAATATAAAAGATGTCATAGCTTTCTTTTGCAAGCTAAAGGAGGGAAGAGGACCACAGTGCAAATGGAAGCCTGAGAGAAGTAAAGCTCCTGTGCAGGTATGTCTGAAATGAATAGGCTGTGAGATGCAAATAAATAGACTATAACTCAGGATGTGAGGAGGACGTATGAGCTTTTCTATTATGCTTTACACATGAGATCCACTATTAGTTTAAGAGTACATTAATTCAAATGCAATATGCATAAACCAGAGCAAATCCACAAAACTGCAGCATGGAAACAGCTGAGTACTCTCTAATTACAAGGAACCCTTTTCATATGGGATGCTGGGGATCTGAGATGAAAATTAAAAGCAGTGCTGTAAAATGTTGTACTGGCATTTGTGCAACTACAGTAGAGAAGGCACACGTGGCAGGGGCCTATCTGCATATACCCATTTTCCTGGCCAATTCCCTAATTTTTCAAGGCGTAAGGCTCTGACAAGCACGCTACATATTCACCTGGTGTGTAGGAAACAGGCTGGTGCTTTACCACAGGGAACAATAAGTGCCTTACCTCAAGGGCTCAACTCCTGAAATAAACCCACCCTGCAGAGTTGGTAACACCACCTTCATCTAGGGGAAAATACTGATTTCCAGTCCAGCCCGCGCTCTTGCAGAGATCCCCTGTCTGGTTTGGGAAGCGATGTTGGCATGTTTCTGGCATGCACTGCTTTTTATGCCCTCCCAGGCAGGCAGCAAAGGTGGAACAACAGAGGCTGGTTGTCTCCTTGAAACAGGAGAACGTGAACATCATGCAGCCGCACCTCTAAGCTGTTTTTTGGAAATGTTGCTACAGGATAAATAGTGGGGCGGGGGGTTGCAAGACTCAAATGACTGATTCAGAAATCCCCAAATTCTGTGCAAAGGTTTTAATCCAGCAATAATATTAGTTTCCCATTTTACCCCTTTTTGGGGGGTATAGAACCTTTGTAATGTGCCATTTTGCTTGATACTGCTAAACTTATGTGGTCTTAATCCTTTTTTTTGCTAAACAGGAGTCAGTGTGATCGTTATCCTGCAAAAGTTCAAATCTTTGTCATTTCCTTGGCACTACCATTACGCTGATGTTATCAGTGGAAGAGCACAAGCTACTCTGAGCTGTTATGGATTTGTCATTAGCATAGAATCCTATCGATTCTCCATATCTTTTTTTCTCAAGGCTGAGCTACATGGACAGCCTAGAATATAATCGCTTAGCACTGAGTTTAAATTGAAAGTACTATAGCTTGTTTTCAGTGCAATATGCCTCAAAGTAGAGCGAATAGCAGGAAACACTCACAAATAAGTTTACATCTTAAGATTCAGTCTGTTCGAGTGTTAAAAATGATTTTTTGCTAGGCATTTTCTCATAGGTGCTTTTCAAATGGAGATTAGAGACATACAGATTTTGGTTTTTTTCTGCTAGATATTCAACAAGTAAGATTTCTTTTTAAGGCATTTTATTCTGTTCTGTCCCTAGTTATGCCCTTTGAGTTATCTGTGCAAACAGCTTGTTGTACAAGGGGAAAATAAGATGAAAATTATGTGGAATGTTCATTTTAAAAGCAAAAAACCCCTCATTCTATAAGAAACCTGCCTAGGCAGAGAGTTCAAAGCCTTATACTGCCAACCTGGGTTGGCCAAGTTTTCGTCAAACCTAGGCTAAATTATGTATTGAACTGCAAATCAAGTGAAACACCAAGTTTCTTATGATCCCTCCTGCAAACAAAGCCTTGCAGCATCAACAGTCCTATGCTTTATATTTGTTCAAAACAGCACACAAAGCCAGCAATGGAGATTGTTAAGGCCCACCTTTGGTTACCTGTATGCAGCCCAGCAGGAGTTATTCAGGTATTATTTAGGTATTTTCCCCCAGTGTCCAGCTCTCTTCCTTTATATTTGTTATCAAAGGTCTGTTCAGTGATAATTATGTCCCTCTTTATTTTTTAAGCTTTATTATATATGGGATGTAGTTCCCCGACATTGTATGCTCTATTGCTTCTTGAATTAGGCGAGTTCTGAGTGAATTGTTCTTTGAATGTTGCTTGCAGATTCATATGAGTACATCCTTCCCTGGGGATGTACATAATCTCCTCCTTTCCCATCAAGGGGAGTGTGATTGCGATGGAGTGTGGTGTGACAGATTTGGGTATTATAAACAGACTGTCAGTGCTTTCTGAATGACTCAGGCATTAGTTTTGCCTCCTACCAAATACTGACAGAATGTTCTGTGTATCTCTGTATTGTAAATTATCATCTTGGTATCAGTTCCTATTCATTCCCACACTGTATTTTAGCCAAGCACTGATAACTGTACGTTGCAATGTATACGATCCCTCCTTTCTTCCTTTGTCTGCTCATTTGTTCCTGCCTCCTTTCCCCTGCTCTATTTTGACTGGGAGCTTTTATTTTTTTCAGATGAAAATCAGTCTAGATTTGCATTTAGCAAGGATGTCATCTATGCTTTCATTTACTGCCTTTTTATGCATTTCTGGAGTCTGCATTTTTTTTTTTTCTATTAAGAGAGAACTGTCTTGGACCTTTGCACCTTTCTATTGTGTGTTAATCTAACTGCTCAAACTGCACAGCTCATGGCTCACTTCTCCTAAGAGTCCACTTTTTTACTATTACAAATCTGTAGCGAAATTGGAGAAGCACTCTGCCTAGCAGTACATTTTACACTTACATGAACATACAGACTGAAGACTTGTTACTCCTAGAGGTCTCACTTTCTTGTAACTCATTTCATGCTAAATAAAATGAAGGGCTATCCATTTTACCTCTGACTTGGAAACCAAAAAACAGAAGAAAGCTCAGAAATGAAAGCAAATCTCCACTGAAGTTTATATGGCTTCTTTTTAAGGGAAGAAAAGAACAGTAAAAACAAATAGGTTTTTGTATCCAAATGCAAAAGGAGCTAGAGGAACCTAACATGCTAGTATCCTTTACAGTTCTTCTGTCAAATCCAGTCCTGTTTTTTTCCTTTGTCTGGTTGAGCAGATTTGTGTCACTGCAGCAGGGAACCGATTCGTGAATATTCTTGCATATAAAGGCAAGTCTCCTATTGCTTCTGAATTCCCATTTTTTTTCCTTACTCAGAGGTTCAAAGCTTGCTGTCTGGGCATGTACCCTAGTACTCTAGGTTGTTAAGCAAAGGGAATCTGCTGTCTTCTCTTGCTGCAGTATGAGAAAGCAGCGTACTTGCCAGTGCCTGAATGCACAGTACTGATGCCTGAGCTTCAATGAGATCTCAGAGGCTGAAACCCCCCTTCACAGCTAACTGCAGATCAGGCCAAAGGAAGGATAAAATTTGAGTCTCTCTCTCCTACTCTGCTTTTGGCATCTCCTGTCTCCAGGTTTAGACTCCCAGTTCTCAGCCGCAGCCCCAGCACTTACAGGGTTTGACAGACAAACTTTGGTGGGCTGCTCCCACTCTACATCCCCCTGGCTGGAGGGCGTCACTGCTCTAACAGAGCTGACGGGTGGGCACACCACAGCAGCTCAAGTGCCCAGTCCTTCAGCTTAACTCAGTCCTCCTTTCCCCAGCAGTTTAACCCAGGACAGTGGGTTGCCCCGGAAGCTGCTGAGATGCAGGGATGTGTGCCATGCTGCTGGTGTGGAATGGAGCAGCAGAGATGCAGGTGGAGATGCAAGGTGGACAGTCCTGGGTTGTTCTTCAGCTTCTGCAGCCTGTGGGCCTGAGCCCAACAGTCCTCTCTTTCAGCACATAACTCTGCTGTGGGAACACCAAGCAGAGCCCAGTCTCTGACTTCTTAAACATTGCAGTGTGCAGCTTTCAGTCTCTGTATGAATCTGGATCTCAGAGAAGTGAACCTGAGAGCATTAGCCAGGCACAGGCTTCTCTTTTCCTTAAGCTGCAGAAGGGCTGCATAGCTGCTTTGCAAGCACTGCCCAGCCCAAAGCACAGACTGGATCGTAGTGGGATCTTATCCAGCATTTCCTGTAGGCTTTGGATCTTAGTGGGATCTTTTCCAGCATTTCTTGTAGGTGTGTTTGTGTACTTTGGCAGGAAATGCAAAGGATCTGCCAAATGAAGAATTCCCTAGTCCAATCCTCCTTCTAGCCCCATCCCATCCCTTCCAGGGTAACAGTCCATGCAAGGAGCTCTTCTGGAAAAGCTTTTTCACAAGGAGAAATACATCACTTCACACAGCTCCTGGCATCCCAACCCCAGTGCAGTAGGATCCCTCAGTCTCTCCTGTATGGGTCCAGCCATGGAAATGTGGGCTAAGCCTCTTTCTAGTGACTTATTTTTATCGCAAGTGTGTATGGGAAATGTAAACATTATAGACTCCATCCCAAGCTAAATCACACTCCAAACTGTCTCTCAGTATTGGTCTTCGTCTAACACCATACAGTTCCCCATGTTCAAGAATAACCTGTAACAGGCAAGAGGACTCCTCTTTCCTTGTGGGACAGGGGATATGGGACATGCCATTCCTTCAAGGAACAGAAATACGGGAGTATGTCTTCTTGCTCCAATCAGATGCTACAAGAACTAAGCATACGGCTTGTCCTAGCAGCAGCTTCATGAGTGAGTTGGTGGGTAAGATTAGTTAGCAGATGTATTGAAAAATTGTGAACAGCATTGACTAGAGAAGAAGGGCCTGCATTTGCAAGGTAAATTATTTGGGGTAAGACACAAAAGTGACTCCAGCCTCCTTCAATGCAGATGTTTACATGAGGTGCCATCAAATCAAGAAATGGGCAGGAAGGACAACCTGAAAAGAATGAGGTGAACAATTTTCTTTCTCAGTGACTGCTGTTGCTGTGTTGGCCGTGTAAGTGACTGTTTAACTCAGCAGTCTGTTAGAATGAAGTTCATTTCAATCTGAGCATTTTTCCACATTTTGGGTTCATATTTACATTTGTTAAGATTAATAGACCTGACAGCTTCTTCATGTTCTCACCAGGGAGCAATCACTGACAAACCGTGGGAGGGACTGAAACAATATTCTCCACAGAAAGTAAAATCTGTGCATCACAGGGCTGTTACACATTCCTCCCTAGTAACAGTCCTCAGTCCCTGTTGGTGCAAACCAGCACAGTGCCACTGCCTTTACCTCAGCAGTACTAATTTGCACCACCTGCAGAGCTGACTGCTTATTCTTGCTACTCACCTTTCCAGTGTTCTTCCAGTAACCGCTGTGGACCCTCAGCTTTTCCTAAATCCGCTTTGTTCTTTTAGAGTCTTCCTTGGTGCTTTAATTTTTCTTCTAAAGTGTTTCTGTTTCTTTTGTGCTTGTGCTATAGACCCCCAACTTTAAGGGCTCTATCTTGGCTTTTAAACCCGATCTGCAAAAAACAATCTTTTAAGAGCACAGGTAGAAGGGGCAGGTCAGGCAAGAGGTGCCTTTGGCCACTTATAAGGTGCCTTTAAAAAAGAAAACAATACAGGAACCCAGGAAATTCACTGACGAGAGAATTGAGTTGAATTTGTAAAGGTAATACAAAATCTGTAGAAGTATGAATCTGCATTCCTCCTGCTGGCATCAGGCTCTCAAGTTATCCAAGGCAGGGACATTAGTGAGTCCAGGTCACTATTCTTTCAGCTTTCTTCCCCTTCCCAGACTCCAGCGAGGATCACACAGGCAGCCTTTAAAGATTCAAGCAGGCAAGCAAGACCTGGAAAGTTAGCTCTTTTGAGCTGAACTGTGGTAAATGGCTGTAGGCCTGTTCTTAACCTAATATAAATGTGAACTAAAATTCAGTAGCTAAATGGAGGAATTTAAGGTAAAATATTTTATCTGCATTTAAAGCAGCATAAACAGTATGAGCAGGCCCTGTGCCTAAGCTGGTGTGTGGTATCTTGCCACTGAGGAAACCAAATCCAGTATGAGTCCCCTTTTTCTTCCCCTTCTTCCAGGTTCAGTACAAGGAGGCAGGAACTGCAACCTGGTGACAGTGTTTAAAAATCTCTGCTTTGCAGACTAGGTTTTCCAAATACTCATACCCAGTTTGCCCCATGTTTTATGAGACAGTTTCATTGAATTCCTTTGTGCTCTTGCCTTTAATGAAGTCTGGCTCAATCACTGCAGCACTCACCCATGGAAAGATCCTCCACCACAATGCCCTGACATTAGATGTCTCAATAATAAATGTCTCCCCAAAGGAGATGGTAGTTAGTGTGAAGGGGTGAAGTTCTTGTTGATAGCGACCTTGTGGTGAAAAGGGTAAGTCAGCCTTTATTAGCACCTTGTATTAGCCTTTGTGACAGATGATACCGCTCTTTCCATGGGAGTCCCAGCAACAAATGCTGCATGTGGCCAAGTACTAATCATAGTTGTTTGTTTACAGACTAACCTTCCTTTCAGCATGCCTACCTCACTTCTCTGCCTTCAGCTTCACCCCATGTATCCTCTGGTGTTTTGGAAGCCCAGGAGCAGAAATGTCACGGCTTGCCATCAGTGCACATTTGGAATCTTACGTCATGTCTTGTTTGCCATGTAGGGTTTGTGGTGGGTTTTTTTTTCATCAGGAAGTTCTAGTGCACATCCTCTCTGTGAAGTTTTAATTCAGTTTTTTGTCAGACAAATCTCATACGGTGACTAATGCAGGAGGAAAGATTAGGTAAAAGTCAAACAAGGTCTCAAAGGTTTGGCCCCGAGTGAAGGTGCTAAATATAAATGCAAAAGGGAAAGGTAGACTGGGGCGGGAGGGGGAATGCTTTCTTGCGTACAGCTTTTCTTCAGGAATAAATAAATTTGGAACATTTTTAGATGCAGACTGAATAGAGTATAATGCTGTATTTGTCCTCAGTTTTTATCACAACCGAGAAGAGTGAAAAATTGCCTCATCTGTAAGGGCTTGGAATATAATGAGCAAGAATGAGCTTCTCTGTCAGTCCTAATAGCTTTCCTTCTGAACAGATAGCTGCAGTGGGGGAGATGCCACTTGTTCCAGCAGATACAGGGTAGCACTAGTTAACCATAAGTTTCTCTTTGCAACTCGGCTGGCTAGTTAACAATACAGATACCTTCGATAGCATGCTGTGGGGCAACAGTTACAGACATATATATATAGAGAGAGAACTTTAGGTGCACATAAAGAGAAGCAACACATATATATAGAGAGGAGAAAAATGCTACAGGTAACCTACAAAAAAATGGAGCTGTTTCACTGTTGTGCTCCATCACTTTAAATACATGCATTAAAAGTTTATTTGAACTAAACTGTGCATAGAGTAACACCAAATTTGCTTAAAATATCTCTTTATACTAGTATATTAACACAAGTGTACAAAATACAGAACATATATTTACCATATATGTATTCAGTGAGAGGTTAGCTTTCAGTACACAAGTTCATTCTGAACAGCATTGAAGATGTTATTTTAAGTCTCTAAACCCACAGGTTTATCTAACCTGTAAACTTAAACAGCAGCAGTACATGTTCTTACGTACCACTAGATGGTGACTAGTGTAATGAATTGTTGACTTTTATCCTAAAGTACATTTCTCTTTCTATTGGAATGAAGCAGAATCATGATATTACTGTATGCATTGTTAATAATTTACCTCTGAATACATTGCCATAAACCCCTGTTGGTTGTAAGAGTCTAAGGAAAAGCTATGGAAAATTAAGGTGAATATAGTCCATGCCAGACTGTTTGGGATTTTTATCTTTCTACAGTGCGAAACTAGTTTGTTTTGGTTTATTTTGTTTTGCTAATAGGGTCTGCAGAATGTCACGTACAGATGATTAGGCTACAATTCAGATGTTTCCTGAGCCAAAAAAGCATCCAGGGTTTTCTTCAATTATGTAATGCCATGTGCATCATCTTGTATAACCAGTAAGCCTTCCCACATCGGGCAATACTGTCTCCCCTGGTGTGTGTTGTGTTTCCACTCAGAGCAACCTCTCATTTTAGCTATCCGCTATTAAAAGGCTACTTCAAAATCATACTTGGCACCTTGCTCTACATGCTTCCAGCAACCAGATCAACAAAAGTACTTCGTTTGGCATCTGTAGTCTCGGTCTTCAGCTGCATAAGGGATCAGACTCTCATCAACAACAGGCTGTACCAAAGACCCACTCACCGCTTCTCTCCAGTGACACTTGTTGCTATTAATACTCTTCATCTGTCATAAAAGGTGAGAAAGCCTTTAGCCTCAGATAAGAGGTGAAAGTTCATTGATGACTATGCACTGAATAAGGAAAAGTATTGTTTCTCTCTCTCTCATGTTAATGCATCACTGAGACTGGAGGCTATTTACAGCTAAATTTATCTTTTTTTTTACAGCATGCTTTGCTTTTATACAAAATGTCCTACAATGAGGGGACCTATCTCCGGTTGTTTAGCCAAGGCTGCCAATCTTTATCTTCACAACAGCACAACTAATAATACCAATTCATTGCAATAAGTGACGACCTCCTGGCATTTGCTCATTATTTAACAGACTGTGACATGTAGACTATGGCTTTCAAAAGCAACCGAAGAATGACGCAGTCTTGAAGGCCTCAGTTCCTGGTGATCAGACTCCTTACAGGAGACTTAAAGTCTGTAATCACAAATCACTTTTGACCTGTACAACTGACTCGCTTTCTGCAAGTGATTAGTGAATAGGTTATAATGGACAGTCCTGTGATTTGTAGCCCAGGAGCATGAACAGGTATCCCCTTGCTTTACTTGCACTGTCCTGCTGGATGACTGTGCTATTACAGGGGGCCTGTTCTCTCCACCAAATCATATTTTCTTTTCTCATCAAGCAAACTTCAGCTTGCAAACTAACATTTGTTTCCTGCGAGCATTAACGCATGCTAATTTTTTCTAGTGCAAATGTTTATGGAAAACCAAACCAGGGCTTGACTGAATCAAAATGTGTCTGAAGAGACATCAAGGCATCTGAACATCCCTCTCCTGGTCTTCACCTACCTCCACTGTTGACCAATCTATTACAGCAAGGCCTTGTGCATGGCTCGACTCCAGGCATTTTCTGGTACAGTGTTTATTAGTGCCTTGCCAAGATGAAACATTTCTGAAACAAGATTAGCATCAGTATTTACAAGCAGAGGGTTAGCTCTAGAAATAGGTCAATCAAAAGATGTCAGAGCAGGCAGCTATTCATGGGAAATTATTTGCAAGGGACACGTTCTCCTTCCCCAGTTACACTTAATGTTTTGTTCCCAGCACCAGGTTCACTCTCCAGTTCGAAGCTTAAATGAGGCAAATACATGTTTGCTTCTTAGAATACATCTCTGTTTATTTTCTACCTGCAAAACTGCCTATTGATTTCTTAATGTATATTTCCCTTCTAATGACTAAGCCTTAAGCCGTGCCAATGATGGCAAAACAGGGTGTGTTTATGCCACATTGAAGTGGACAAAAGAGGAATTATATTGGAGTTTTTTTATTGAAATAATTTCTGGTCATGTCTTGCTAAGCAGTGACTGCTCTTGTAACCAGCTGTGTGGGGACAAGAGGGATGGGAAGAAGGGTCCTGGCAGAGCAGGAGGTTTGGAGGCCCACAAAAGTTATGCTGAGCACATACACTATTGGCCAAAGAAAATTTATGTGCCTTGGATATATGAAATATGAGCATGGTTTTTAAATCTGGCCTTCTACCCTGGCAGGGTATGTTTTGGGAAGACACAGCAGTCCTTTGTTTTCCATTCTGAGAAAACAACAACCAGTATCTTGGTTTCGGAATGGGTACACAGTCAGGTCTTGTAAATGGAATACAGTTAATTTGCAGTGTCCTGCTGTGAGCCTCGTGACGCTGTAACCTGAACCCATAATGTGACCAAAACTGGCTTCAGGGAGAGTTCATGTCTTTTAAAGCAAACACACAAATGAAAAACAAAACCAAAACCCAACCCCAACCCAAAAGTAGGCAAAAAAATTACATAGAGGAGAAGTGAGAAGAAAATAGTGATTGTTCCTTACTCTGTTTGGAAAAGGATCTTTTGCTAGACCCTCATTTATATTCTACCTCTCACTACAAGTAGTCTGACAAATTTTGAAATCCAATACAGAAATTAGTCATTTAAAAAATCTCTCCTATTAAACTATTTTAGACGATTATAATCTAACCAACAAATATGTTCTAAATGTGGCTTGCTTTTACCAACTAAAGGGATTTTTAAAGAAAGGTGTGTTATGGCAAATTATACATGCACATGCCTTGTGGCTGAGTATCGGCTAAAGAGTTAATCCTTATAGAAAATGTGCATAACATAGACTAGAGTTCTCGTGATTTTCTGTTTTCCTGTTGAATAAAGTATCTGGGAACAACGAATGTGATACATTGCTGCTACTAATGCTGTAGCCTGTCCCTTTGTTTAATTACTGCAATTAATCTTAATCTGTCTTTGTTTGGCAACAGCTAGGTTAGGAAGAACCAGCTGAATGCTTTTAATAGAGACTGCTCTTTTGATCACTAAACTCACAGTCTTTTCTTTGACAGATAAATATTCAGTATTTTATTGCAATCCAAGTGGATGCTGTATGGTTCTTCAAAATACAATTGTGTATTGCTAAGGGAATGGGAAAAATATTTGTTGCAAGGGAATATTTTTGTAAACACAGTAGAAAAATGAAACTCAGTCTGTCTAGAACATTTTGCCCTGTTCTGTCTCTAAAAATGACACAGCTGTGTTTCACATTGTATGAAGCACTCACATAAGCATTTAATTCACTCATTGTAAATCAAGCTACATAAAGATGATGTAATAATTAGGTCTGAAACAGATGGAAGGCCTACTTTAGATAATACACTCACTAAAATAGCATATGCTGGCTTCCTTCAATTCTATACGTTTTAGTCTGTAAAGCTGTACTTTCGATCAGATGAAAGTTACTGAAAATAATAGAATAGGCAAGGTTTGCACAAAATTTTCTGAGACAGAAACTCTTCTGTTTTGCTGTGCTGCATTTTTGTAGGCATTGCTGTATATTTATAAAGGTCCATGTACAATTTCTTGGTTGTGATTCTAGGAAAATACAGTGAAGGAGTACCAATCTCACTGAAGCAAGTTTCAATTTTTCCATTGACTGTCAGTGAGTAGAATTTTATCCCATGTAGGCTGAAGGACTATATGCTGCTCTGGTCTCACCTGGGCAAAGATCAGCCAAGTGGGTCACCTGGTCTTTATCTACCCTTCCTCATGTGAAGAACAAGACCATTCATGCATAGAGAGAATGGAGCACACTGTCTGGAGAGTCACACCTCCACAGGTAAGTCCTGTATTGCAAGTGGCCTCCAGCACCTCTGTAAGAAAAAAAGTTCTTTTGTTCCCTTTCCAATGCTCGTTCTTGAAAGAGCCCAATTAAGCAGGGCTCTATACTGTTTTCAGCTCCTCTGGCCACAAGAAGAAGCTGGTATCCCATCTGGCATAGCAGGTCAAAGCCAAGTCTGAACTTCACCTGGGACAAAAATGGAACCTAAGGCAGCATTTTGCAGAGCAGGCATGGCCTCATGCCATGCAGCCAGATTTCCTGAGTGAACAGGTAAACACAGCTTCTGCAGACATCAAAGACAGCCTTGACAAGAAAATACTGGGTGGTGGTGACAAAGGCATTGGGTATTGTAAATGCTGCAAAATACGGTTGATCATGGTACATTTCCCATTTCTAGGTGTTCAACATTTTCTAGGGTTTGTAGAGACACGCTGGTATTTGTGCCAGCATCGTATAGCAGCGACTGGTGTTCTCAGACCCTAGGATCTGGATGATTTTCTTTTCAGGATGACTGTATGCCTGACCTCTATTCCAAATGTATTTAAATAGTAAGAAACCTTCTGGGTGCTTTGACCTTCTACATGTCTGTCTTACTGATGGCCAGTTGTATCTCACACAGTTCTGCCTGCTGTGAGGTGACTTTTTGGTATTTACACATTGTGCAACTTACACCTACCACAATGCAACTCGGGTCAAAACTAGTGTTGGGGAAAACCTGAACAGTTGCATGGATTTGTTTGGAAAGTATGTTGATGTCTATACATTCAGTGTGCTGAGGTTTTCTCATTCGTGATTTTGCGTTGGCTGGGTCAGGCAGGTAGGGCTGAAGAAATCCATCTTTGGACCTATAATCCCAGCTGCTTTAGCAGGGGGCTTTCTGCTGCAGGGAGAGCAGTAACATAGCTCAGACCATCACTCAGACTCGGTATGAATGCGAGCAGATTAGGGAAGTGATTAGCATTGATACCCCTCCGTTCAATCAGTACAGAGTCACCCAGCTGTGTCTGGGCAGCCATCACTTGCTCCCCGAAGGCCCAGTTCAGCACTGGAAGAACATGAGCTTATGTTTTACCAAATAAACTTCAGTCTGTGCTTGCCAGATGTCCTCCACAGGGATGCAAGTCTAAATCACTTATATACACATAAAATGACTCCATGAGTGATTAGTTCAAATCTAAGACTTTTAAAAGCAAGACACGGTGGTTTTGTTCACTTGAGGAAACGTTCAGTGTCTATTTTTTATTACAAACAAAACCCAGGAGGTTAAAATCCCTATTTTCTTTTCTTATTACTGTGGCAATCAGAACACTGCAGAGAGAAATTGTCTGTGGCCCAAAGAGCTTACAAGCCAAGCATAAGACAAGGGAGAGCAGATGAATGTGATGGAGGTGTCAAAGTTGTTTCAGCAGCAAGACTAATAAATAAATGCATTATTTTTGTGATTAAAAAAAAGCCAAAACAAAAGAAAATCTCAGGATTGAACACGGTATTGCATCTGGTCCCAAATGAAAGCTTGTTAACGGGTGCCTGGAGAAGATGCAAAGGAAATTTAAGAGCTGCAGTTATCACAGAGCTGCTACAGATCGCAGTGCTGTCATGTCTCTTACCCCCTGGCTCCCAAACAAGCATCTATCTCCTTGGCTTGTCTCCGGTAAGAGTTGAGGGCTCTCAGCTTCCCCTTTCGCTCTGCCACACTTGGTATTGACAGTTAAACAGCCCCTGGGACCCTGGTCCTATGGAGGTCTTCAGCTGAGAAGACTACAGAGATGTTCTGTGGCTTGCTCTTTTCCTTTTAAGATTTTTATATAAAACTAAACTAGCTAAACAGAGGGATTCTGTAACCGCAGTTCTAGGCTGGACTCTCCTCCCGTGATGAAACCACGTGCCAGGGAGGTGGGAAGGGGTTTCACCATGCTCAGCACCTGGGCAGTGTGTCCACTTCTGGCATTGCAGCATACAGGCCAGATCTGCATTAAGACACCACAACATTTTGTCAATGCTTCTGACAGCAGAAAAACCTTTAAGACTCTTGCTTAACTACAGAGTGATGGAGCCTCCTAAAGCAGGCTGATCCTGAGATGGAAAGATTGTATGTATACATACACATGTATACAAAGAGAATCCTTACTGCTGAGGCAAGGCTCTGAGAGCCTTCGTATTGAAAAGAAGCAGCTTGTTTGATGAGATACTGAAGTAGGAACCAACAGAAGGATTCAGAGACCTGAGTGAAGGTCTTCTGTTCAAACTGTTGCCTCCTAGGAGCAGAATAGCAGAGACGGGCTGTGAGGTTTTGTACTGTTGTAAGTTTGGGACAAGGGTGTTATTTGTAAGCGGTTGAAATCAGACATCCAAGCCATCTCAGATAAGTTTTCCTACATTATATATACTACTGCACAGCATTTCTGCTGCATTCGTGATTGTTCTGGTTGCATGCTTTGTAGAAAAATGTATTTCGTGTAAGCCTCAGAGACCAGTCTTCTCTACTACTGCCCTTTTTCTTCATCTGTCAGTCGTACTGCTAACTGCAGGCAGTATGCTCGTTTAGCATATTGCAGAGATGTGTCCCTTGGTTCGGTTTCCAAATTCTTTACCAAGAATGTGTTATCTGGCATTATTAAACAGCTGATTTTGCAGGAGCATATTCTAGCTCTGGATTGTTTGCCAGCAGTTTGTAATAAGCCAAGAAAGAGCAGCAACATATAATCAAATCCATAATGACTACATTAAGATTACAGTAGAGAAAGGAAATTAAACAAACAAAACTATTGTAAAAGTACAGCTAAGAACAATGAAAATATCTGAACAATGTTGTAAACACTTATTACTACTTACATAAGGACCACTTGTCTGTTTACTCTCAAGCCTGGGACTGAACAGACTTTCCTTTTAAGGCTGCCCTCAGATAAGGTCAACCTCTGTTAATATGGAATCATGTCAAATATAAACTTGTTTGTTTCTTGGCAGCTCTCTTGGCAATACCAAAACCATTCCTCAAGTGGCCAAACTCTTCCTTCAGACCTGACAATTTTTATTATTGAACAAACAACAGGAATAAAAGTACAGGTAAGATGACAAAATCATAAAGGAATCTATCAAGCTTAGGAAAAGCAGCTTGTTTTTCTTTAAAGAAATATTAACCATAGATAAATTTAAAATTTAAAGGAAAATACTAGTTACCATCGATGGAAAATCAGTATTTAAAAAGCACTAATGAAGATGCATTTTTCAGTGGAGAAAACGTGATGAATTAGGTGCAGAAGCAGTTCAGGCCTGAAAATTCACCTTTCTTCTTGATATGTGGAGGGAACAAAAGGCAGAAAAAGTAAATAATTACAGACAAGCCACTAACAGTGGGCGTGAGAGGTACCAGGCTCCACAGAAAGCAAATGGTAGAAGTTTTGTCAGTCAGACCTGTTTCCCACTTCCCCCTCATTTGACGTGTGCTGTGGGAGAGGGTCAGAGATGGCTGACAACAGCAGCCATCTGCCCTGCACACCACGCTGCTGGCTGGCCCATGCTCTGGCAGCAGCTGTATCTTGCCAAAGTGCAAACAGGAAGGGCAGTTGCAGCAATGTGCAAGCTCCGACCAGCCAGAGAAGCACCCTAGTTACTGAAAAGCATGTTTTTAAGGGAATGGTCTCATGCCATAAAGAGTCCAGTTGTATCTGCCAGCATCTTTTGATGAAAATTTTAATAGCAGACTTCACATTATTGGGCCATAAAGTTAATTGGGACTTTGTTCAACCAGCTACTATGTCATTAAGATCAGTGGCTTTCCCGGGATTGAGTTTGTCTAGAAAAGACTTATTCACTGTGTTCTCAGAAGGAAGGATTGTATCTCAGCATTTTGCTAGAGAAGGCTGCTGAAGCAGAAAGAGAGCAAAGAAAGAGAGAGAGAGAGAGAGAGAGAGAGAGAGAGAGAGAAAATATATGGCATGCTGTGCAAATGATATGGTGGTTCTTTCTTCTCTGCATAATTCAGTCCTCACCAGATTTTAACAGGCAGGCTGCACTTGGTCTGCCTTTCAGAAGCCGATGATTGGAAACTCCATCTCTCACCTGTTTTCCTGCCACAGCTCCAAACATGGCAAATGATTACTTCAGAACGGGGACTCTGAATAGCTGGAAATCATTACTTCCCCCCAGGTTTCCCCTCTGATCAGTTTGCCATTTAAGGTTAAAGAAAACTAGTTAGCATCATCGCATATAAAACAGCAACTAGCTGCTGGAGGTACAGGTAAATTAAGCTTATTGAGACTGAAGAGACCAGCTCCTTTTACCAGTGCATTTACACTGAAATAAAGCTGGTGGGAAGCAGTCGTGGATCTGTCCCACTCAGGCAGACCTGGTCACACCAGAGGGCACTTCTATCCACTCTCTGCAGGGTTTTCTGCTCTCAGGTACCCAGGCAGTAAAAATGAGTTGGAGGGGAATTCTTATTCTTCTTAGGCACACCCCTCTTGATTACAGCCAGCATTATCACTGCCTTCTGGGAATTAAGTCAGTGCCTTTGAAAATTAAATCACGGGGAGGGTTGCTGGTTTTGCAGTAGCTTTTAAGATCTGAAATGTGTTTCAGGCTTCATAGAAAGAAAACCACTGAGCCTTTCATCATACACAGACAATGGTGTGACGATGACCTTTTTTCAGTGCAAAACCTGAGAAGTTCAGCTAAGAACATAGACGGGAATTGCCTGGGAGAGGGACTTTGGTGGTAAGCTCTGCAAGGGAGAGGGAATGAGATCAGAGATCTCATGGGACAACAGCTGTCCCCAAAAAGAGGTGTAGGACTCTTGGGTATCTGCAACCCAAAGCCCTGCCTGGCCACACAATATCTGTAGCCTGCACAAGACAAACACGGCAGCACAGCAAGTGTCCAGTATACACCTGAGATGTATTTTAAGTGTGGGTCTGAGCTCCATTCACCCCCTGTTATAGAGTATCCGGGTGCAAGTCCTCTGTGCTGTGCAGAGATGCAGGGACAGGATAAATCAAGCCCAGGACTGCGCCACCCCCTGCCTATGTGTGATCAGGACATGAGCAACCACCAAAGCTCTCGCCACTTATCCCACGCTTGTGGGAAGCACCGGGTAGCTGATGTCTGGTACGGTGCCTCTCTAGGGAGACCCAGCATTACAGGCTGCAGAAACACACAAATGAGCTAAAGAAATTACGACAAATGGGTAATGGAGATTATGGGGCATCTGCTCATGCACTAGTCCGTACTGCTGTGCTCTGTGACTGCTTTACTGGGCATTCAGATAATATTTGTAGTCTGGAGAATGTATAAATTAGATTAAAACTGGAAACATAAAGCCTGCCATGCAGAATGAGGCTGCTGAAGCATCTGCACTGGTGTCCTGCTCTAGGACCAGCTGCTCTGAAGAAAAGGCTCACAAAGGTCAGTAAGTGGCATGTAAGAGAATAAAATCTTTCCTAGCTCCTCTCTCATAGAGACTCTGCTCTGCTTGAAGCTTGGCTGCATTTAAAGACTATTCAGATTTTTTTGTTTTTTGCAGGGGGAACAATTTTTGTGTAGCATTAAAAGAGCAACTAATTAATGAAGCATTTTTATGATGGAAATTAATTTGTGCTTATGTATGTTTGCACATTTTGTAGTGAATGTGAACATAAGCACCCTCCTGCGTGTATTTACCTCAATACAGACCTGTACACATACTATATATAGTGCACCATGCTCAGTTTTTCCCGTAACTTACCATGGAGATCTCTATCTATCCCTGTCTTGGTATGCCTTCTCTTCCCCTCTCTCATAACACTTCAACAAAAAGCCAAAATAAAGAGGAAGATAATAACGATGTACAAACATTTGAAATGTGAAAAGAAGCAAGAGAAAAACAGTTTTGCTTACCCAAAACTGTGAAGGTTAAAATGAAGGCTCATCATCTCTGTGTAAAGAAGCAGAGATTCAGGTCAGGTATAAACACTTCTCAGTGCTAAAGCAGATCAGGTTGTGGAATAAACCGCCTGAAAAGCTCACTGAGTCACATCAAAGGAAGGATTGTGGAGCTGGAGGCTGTGGAAATTGTGGTGGCTTTAGGATGCAGCTAAAGAGCCCCAGTAAGGCTGGGTCAGCCGCCCAACACTGCCACCTCCACCTCAGGGTCAGTTTTTATTTCATGCACAATTTAATGCGACTTCTGGCTTATCAGCATGTAGCTAAAGCTTACTGTGCAGCTCCTGGCATCCCTAGAGTAAAGTCTCAAGTTACAGCTAAGCTTCTCCAGCCTCCAGCGGACCAGGAGAGGGATGCCTCTGCCCCAGCTCCCTGGGCTGTGGACTCCCCATCCCTCCCTGTCCCCCAGGAGCCGAGGACGGGCAGGACGGCTCCCTCGTGGGCAGGGGTGGCAGCAGGGCAGAGGGGGGGAGTAACAGCCCCTTTCCACACCTGCAGCAGGTGAGTCATGAGACCAGCACAGTGGTCACATGGAGCCGTGTCCCATACTGCTGCTGTCACATACTACTGCTGTTGACCATCATCTAATGAGCTGGAGAGAGCAAATAGAGAGACAGGCAGAAAACAGCTGGCTTGGCACAGCTCTAAACGTACCAAGCGCAAATGCCGGTTGGTCACCGCTGTTTCCTGATGTCAGATTCACCAGTTTACCAGGTGCTGGCAGCCAGCACTGGTGGGAGGAGGATTCTAGCTTCACCATGAGCAGTGAGAACCCATACTGGGTCGGGGAGCAGCCGGTGCTGTGGGGCCGGTAGCTCTGTGTGCAAACAGCTGGTGCTGTGTGCTGCATGTGTTTATGCAGAGATACACCTGTGTTCCTCTCTTACTGCAGTTGCCTTCAAAGAATGGTTTTTGCTGCATCTTTTTCAATTCCGTGACGATACCACATTCCCAATGACACTGGCAAGGTGCTCGTCACTGGGATCAAGGGACAAAAGGTCCTTGGTCACGATAACAGTATATAGTCATCCTAACTGAGCTGTAGTGTGATGTCTTTTACTTGCCTGACCTTTTTTCCAGCAAACACACATCCCACTTCCACTGACTTCACTGAGGCTTCACGGTCCCCTCCAATATGGGCACCACACAGGATCTAGGGTGCAGTTCAAGCATCACAACAGATTTCTACAGCACGCTAACTCTGCACAACATTGTGGAAGAGGAAGAAAAAACAAAACCACACTGAGTTTATCTGTCATGGGAATGCACAAGGGCAGCGTGTAACATCTCCTGCTGGAACCCAAGCTGGGAAATACACTCTAAGCGATTAGAGCCAGGCACTGGTCAGACTGGAAGCAAAGGGCTGAGTCTGAGTGCAGCTGGCATCATCCCCCCACAAGCTGGAACTGGGCGCTCCATCCTGGCTGCTCCAGTGACGCTGCCTCATCCCCAGTGCTGGGCGCACAGCTGGCACCTGTCCTGGGCAGGCTTTGGAAGCACAGGCAGAGAAGGAGGGGGTGTCTGTGCACACCCCGGCCTTGGGGTTTCTGGCCCTTGTGCCTTGCAGCAGGGCAGATGCAGCACCTTTAGCTCTCTCTGGTACGTGCCTGGGCTCCTCCACAGGGCTCTGTGTGTGGATAATGAAATCTTTATTTCTCTTCATGAATTACAGAAAAAGTCTTGAACTACTACCAGCTGGTCACTTGCCAAAAGTAACTTAAATTATGTGATGTGAATGATATATAAGAAACAGCAAATAACAAAGGCACAGGAGAAAGGTCTACTCAGAACTTGTAAATAACTGAACTAACTATGGCCATGAAGTTTTTCCAAACTATTGTTGCAAGTACAATGAACACTCAAGACAGAAAGTCTTAGAAAACTCCCTTGTTTTTCAAACAAATTGTTTTACTACAGTGGCAAACAGGAAGACAAGCACTACAGATTGAGTACATCTGAAATGGAGGTTTGTAATGAAGACGGCGGGTTCCTAATCTTGTGTCTCAGGTTGCTTCAGGCTGTTTTGGGATAGCCACTAATGTATACATAGTCAATAAAGAGGGCATAGAAGGCAATAATCTAGTTTATGGTTATCAGTCATATGTTCTGTGCATTGCCAGGTGCTATCCTTCTGCTTAGGATGTGTTGGTAATACTGTAGATGGTCTCCTAGGCTGGGCACTCAGCAGCTTTAAGTCTGGAGACTTAAAGCCAAACCCTCTTTGGCTTGCATTGTATTTGCATGAACATTCATCATTATCTCAAAAGAAAAATAACTGCTAGTAAGAAAAATATTTGAAAGGAGGTTCCAAATAGTTTTCTGAGAAGGCTGTGCTAAAAACAAATACCTATTTATGTACATGCATAGTGTGAGGATTATCCCATCAGGAAAGTAGTATATAATGCAGTTAAGTGTGTGTAATGCTGCTCCACACCTCTACATGCCAATGTGGGAATTAGCTTCCTTTCCTCTGTAAACTCCTCACTGTGCTGGCAAGAAAGGATCTGAAAGGCAGCTCCAGGCACCAAATGAGTTGCACAACAGCCATCACCTATATCCCACTGGGCTACAGAGACTTTCTATTTTCACATTTTCAGCTTTTCACTCCTGTAAAGAAACACATTGAAGCCCAAAGGCGATTGACTTACTGTAGACAAGCACAGCCTCATTTGGCCGTAGCTTCGTGTCTTTCCTTTCATCCTACCTTGTCTTAGGGGGAATATCTCTTGCTAGTGAAGAGCAGGGCTGAGTCCAACATTAATACTGTTTGCTAGAGTCATGTGCAGTTCTCCTGCTAAAGAAAGCCCAAAGTCACACAATTGCCTGGTAAACAAAAAGAGTACTTCACATAGTTTATATATCTCTTGTCAGGCTGTACTAATTGTAGGCTGTTGCCTTCTGCTGAGACTCCAAAAAAGTAGTGTGTATAAATATTCCAGTGAAACAAGCATGCAATATCTTGCATGCTTCTGTGGTCAAAAGGTTGTTTTTAAAAGCTGAAGTAAACGTACGTTCTGTGTGTGAATATGGAGCAGAGCAGTACATCGTAATTCCAGGTGAGAACCCAAATAGGAACCCCCAGTCAGGGTATTACCTGAATGAAACACCTCATATAATATGCTTGAGAACACTTTCAGCACCTGTAGCCACAGACCTGTGCTTGCCAAGTTTGCCTTTGTCTGAGTAGTAATTGAATTGTTCCCACCTTCCTGGAGACAGATTTGCAGGTCCAATAAATTACAGGGAGCAGCAGGTAATTAGAGAGCTAAATGCTGTCATTTACAATTGTATTAATTTAACCTACAATCTTGTACTTACAGCTGACTGGGCATTTAGAAAGGGGGACGTGGACTCAAAGGCTGTTTAAAAGCATGGGGTCCATGGTGGCTGACTATGTCTAAATTGATAGAACGTATTTTCTCTTATATTTCTTACTGTCATACTTTGTATCAGCCCCTTGCATGTCTCCCATTCTCATTTGGCAGTGACCGAATCAGTCTCCCTATCTCCTGCTAGATAGTTGGTCTGTGTCTCCCATTTTCTAGCCAAAACCCCTTATTTTTTCCTCCCTGTGATTTGAAAAACTTCTCATCCCGTGTTGTTCTGCTCCGGAAGGTGAGTTTGGTCAGGAAGCCGCAGGTCCTGAGGCTTGGATACTTCACGTACAAATACGTTACCACTAAAGGTTAGACACTTGCATCATCCACTTTTCTAGCCTGGGGTGCTGGATAGCTAGTATGTGCGGTAGCTAAATAGCAGCCTTAGTTTTTTAAAGGTTACATTGCTTTTAGCTTATCTGCATTATGTTGGGCGTAGTGTTACTGGCATTTCATAGCATCAGGGTTACCTTTATTCTGAAAACAGTACAGAAATACCCATAAACTACATGATTTAAGCTCTTTGTGATGGTTATGCTTAAGGCAGCCCTGTAGAAAAATGCAGATTTAACTTCAGTCAAAAGGATAAAATTTTTTCAGGTCTGTGGCATAAATGTGAGTGCTCTTCCCATTCCCTTCTACCTCTTGCCAGTCAATTATCTGAGTCTGAAAAACTGTCAGACTACTTTCCATCCTTCTTCTGTCATATTTTAGGAAATCCTTTCTAACTAAAAGAAAGCAACATAGGAGGTAGAGCATTTCTTCAGTTGTAAACTAGAGGAGGAAAAACAGTTTCTCCCTGTATGAAACTAAATCTTTCTCAGAGCCACCAAAATGGATAAAGAAGGAAAACACCCCCACCCCCCCTCAAACAAAAAAAGGAAGAGAGCCAGAATGTAGGTGAGTTTCTGTCTCTTTTCTGTGTCTCTGGGAAAAAGAAAGAAGATACTTTTTTTTTTTTACTGAAAATAATATATGGTTCAGTAAAAATTTTGGATGTTGGATCAGTTATCATCACACTTTGATTCAAGCCAATGTTTTGAACCACATCTGAAAGGCGGTGTAAGGCCTGCTAAGTCTAAAGAGTCAAACATTTCTACACACTGACTTCTAAAGTAAGCTTCTTTTATGCACGTAGCAATGACAGCTTCAGATTACACAAGCAGGACACTGAAATCTGTAGGGTGCAGAAAAGACTTGCTGTACCAGGGCTTTCAGCCCGTTTCCTCCTGCTTCACAGATTACGTGTCTTTTGAGAACCAAGCAGATCTGTGGAGACGAAGCAGAGACATTTGGCATGAATGTGTCACTGCACACAACAGAACAGTTGTTTTGATGCCATACAAAATTCCAATGCAGACAATGAGAGCATTTCCTCCCCTGGAATTGACCAAGGCTTTTGGAAAGGAAAATACAGCAAAGGACACCACTGAAGAAGATAAAACATGTAGCAGTCAAACAAACCACAGCTTTGACTGAGATGGCAGAAGAACTTGAATATGGATTGAAAAATAAGCATTTTCCTAGTGTCAAGATTTGAAAGTGAGGCTGAGGAAGAACACGTAAAATTGTTTGAAGGTGGGAGTACAAGAAGATCTGCACATTATTAAAATTCAGGTCAGATAGTTGGACCTGGAATGAAATGCTAGGAAATACTGACTGGCACAGCAGTAGAGGTTTTTGCTGTGGGATTCCTGGTGGACAACAAGCTGAACGTGAGTCAGTATTGTGCCACTGCAGCCACAAAGGCAAATTGGATCCTGGGCTGCATCTGCAGGGACATTGCTGGCAGAGACAGAGACTTGATCATCCCATTCTATTCAGTGCTTGTCAGGCTGCTCCTGAGGTACTGTGTCCAATTCTGGTCCCTCCAGTTCAAGAAAGACATGGATAGACTGGAGACGGTCCAAAGGAAAGACATGAAGATGACCAAAGGGCTGGAGAACCAGCCTTATAAGTAAAGACTGAAGGAGTTAGGTCTGTTGGCCCTGGACAAAAGAAGGATCAGGGGGGACCTCATCACTATCACAGTATTCCAGTACTTAAAGGGTGGCTCCAAAGAGAACAGAGGCTCTCTCTTCACAAGAAGCCACATGGAGAAGACAGGGGGCAATGCACACTTGTTGCACTGGGAGAGGTTTCATCTCAACATGTGAAAGAATTTTTTTACACTAAGAACAATCATTCACTGGATCAACCTCCCCAGGAATGTGGTAGAGTCCTCATCACTGGAGATTTTCAAAATGTGATTGGACAGGGTGCTAGATAATCTCCTCTAGGCTCCCTTTCCTGTGAAAGGTTGGAACAGATGATCTTTGAGGTCCCTTCCAACCTGAGTGATTCTATGATTCTAATTTAGAATAAAGAGACTTCTTGCTGTGTAAGGACATTTATTGTGAAGGAGAGCATTTCTGTATCTAAGGAAGGTTTATTTTGCTGTGGGATTGGAGGAGGGAAGGGTTAACATGAAGAAATCCACAGTCATAGCTGGAAATAGAAAAGGGAAATGTTTAGGTTAAACATCAAGAAAAGTACAAAACCTGGTATACAACATTGACTTGTGAAATCATTCCTTACAAAATGTGGAAACAAACGTAATAAAATCTAATGAGAGAACACCTTGGGAGTTAATACCACTGAATATATCTGTCTGGTTTTGCCTGCTTGGGTACAGAGAGAGAAGACACAAGCGGTTCTTCCCATCCGTTGACCTACTGTCTGGTACCAACATAGTAAAAGGGATGCAGACACCCTGCTATACTGGGTGCCAGGTTAACCAGGGACAAGTTTATGTTCATGAAGATCCCACTTTAACATCACTGGGGAGATCTCTCCACTGGTGTTAGGAAACAGTTTGCTTTACATTTCAACCCTATTTATGCAGCTGCTACTTGGATATTTAATAGCAATATGGTATCTTTATAAAAAATAACTAGATCTTTGGTTTTGGCTATTTTATATTAACAGGATAGCATAAGGAATATATTGCCTGAAAGGGGAGGAAAAGACATTGTGAACTCTCAAGGGGTAAGTGAAACATATTATCCCTCTTCGTGAATATACAGTGATTTATTCCTTGACAAGCAACACTAATTCATTTTCTTTTCTGCATATTTTTTCTTGTGGACTGAGTGGGGAGGTTGTGATAAGGGATCCCTGATTTGATAGTGCATGTATTTATGACCTACAAAGCTTGACATAGACCAAAAAGAGTGGGCAGGGGAGAAAAAGAGAGAGACTGAGAGCTGGCTTCGCAGTTGAATGTAGACCTAAGAGCCAAGTAATCCTCAGTACTAATTGTACTGCTACTACTGATTTGTGGAATGGCCTTGGGCACTGTTAAAACTTAGGAAGTGTTGTTAGGTGGAAGAGAGCTATGGGTTACTATTAAGATGGCATAATGAGGCTTTAATTATGGTAAAATTGGCTACTTCTTTGCTGAGATGGAATAACTATTGTAGATATGAATATATAAATACACTACTGAAGCTGAAAAGAAAACTATTGTTCCCTCTGACATGAAATCTTGAGAATTTGCCATAAAGTGGTTTCAGTAAGTATTAAACTAGAGATTGTATATGTTTTTGTATGTACCAATGTTGCCATCAAAGGTAAATATACTTTAATTCATTTTAATTTATAATTCCTTCTGTTTGGAAAGATTGTTTTCATTCCAGTGCAATTCATATAAACGAATACATTCTTGAGACTGGGGTGTGGAAACTTGGCAGCATTTCCTTCCCGCATGAGTATTAAGCCAACTTTGACATTTTATAAGTTTTCAATTAAATCACTGTGATCTTTGCAGGCCAGTGTTTGGTCTGACAGTTTTTTAAAGGTTGAAATTCAAAGGTAAATTATTTTAACAAATGTGCACAAAGATTGAAAAATGAATCCCTTCAGTGTTCAGACTGCATTGTCTGTTATCTCTGTTTTGAGTGAAACAGATGGTTCTTATTGCAAATGATGCATGAATAGGGCTTCCCTAATGTGATGCAAATGGAACGTTGAAACTGCCATTGTACAGATGAAAGGAGGCTGATGTTAGTAGAAACTTCCTGGACAAACATCAGTAATGAACATATTCTTTGATTATGTTTCACCACCTTTTAAAAAGCAAAGCATGCTTAGAAAAAAACACCAGAGAGAAAGATGTCCTTTCAGTGACTGATTGTTTCAAGGAGAATAAACCAGCTCAGTAAATCAGGTGCTGGTCCTGCTGCTGATTCCCATCATCACCTTTAGCAAGTGTGTTCACTCAGCCTCTCTGGGCCACCACCTGTAACATGAGGGTCACAGTTTCCTACTGTTTGTCATCTGTCTTAGGTATTCAAATCATGCATGTTTGCAGCAGACTCTTTTTTTTGCAAAGGTTGGCACAACCACTGCACGCTGTACTGTAATCCAGAAATTGGTAACATCTGAGGAACAATGGTGTGATGGGAGTAATATTTCCCTGAGCTAGAATGACCTTCCACATGCACTGGATTTTGTGGAATAGACCTATGAACTCTTGTAACACAAAAAGGCCATTTCATTTGAGTAGACACTTTCTCACTTCCCTGTGCTCACAGCAATGTATTTCCTTGAAATACTTCATTACTGCTATCAGCAAGTGAGAATCAGGTCTGAATTCTTCTTCATGTTCCCAGTTCAGAAGAGGACTTGATGAACTTTCAGTCTATTTCTACAACTGTCAATATTTGAGTTTCCGTGATTAAAACAAAATATATTCCTAGGCTGGCAGTACGCTGACCAGATTTACGTACTCTGTTCAGTGGCTGATTCTTCCCAGTTCTTCCTCCTTCAGAGGAGGAGAATTCGGATTTATCTCAAAAAAAACCCAGTATGCAAAAAAAGGGGTCTTGTCCTTAATCATAGTATTAAAAGTGCACAATAGCCTTGTTTTAAAATGGCATACTCCAGTCACAGTGTTACCAGCTTCTCTTTTTTTTTGTGAATTTACTTCATTGAGTGTTATAGATCACAGACTGTATGGTGTTGGTTTTGCAAAATAACTGAAAGAGTTATTTATTTGGGTGTTTGGGCCTGGTGGCCTAAGGGGTTTACAAATTTATGAAATGTCTAGGAGAGCAGCAGCAACAGGTTCAGCTGCAGGATGGGAAAAACATGCTCATGAGAATTAAGATCCCTAAGCTTTCGCTTGTACTTCTGGTTGCACATCAGACATTTTGTAGATTCTTACCACAAGGGTTCATTTTCCTGTGTTTATTGCACCTATCCCACATGTACCCCAACATGGTCAAGGTTTACCTCTCACTCTGAAGTGTCATAATTGATCACCAGTTCCCTCCTGGAAACCTTTCAACAAATCTCAGCTTTTCTTTTCCCTGTTCAAGGTGATGTTGCCAAAGAACACTAAACCCCTCACATCTGCACAATTTCCCACAGGCTCACTGAATTGCAACTTTGTCTCCTCTGTGTCTCTTGATTCAGAGCACACAGGTAGAGTGGCCCAAGGTGGATCCTACCAGGAAGAATGTGAGAGGCCCTGGCGAAGTAAATGGGCTTGCAGGATCAGCAGTTGGGAAGGACAGAGAAGTCTTGTGCAGGTCTGAGAAAGGAGTGTGACAGAGCATGTGGAAGAAGGAAGTTATAGAAATTTGAAATTATATGGAAAACAAACAGAAGTTTGAAATACTATTAGATGTTTGCCAGGTTCTAGGCCTTGAAGATTCTACATCCCATTCTCCCCATGGGCTTGCAGAGGTACCCAGTTCCTGTATCAATTACTGTTTTTATGGCATACCGAGCACACTTACCTGTGCACGTATGCTTCAGAGCTCACCAAACTGGAAGCCACGATGGCAGGATTACTCCTTGCCTAACAGGCAAGTCTGCTCTTGAAAAGGGCTATCTCACTGTTGTAGCGTATGATAAACGTAAACCAAGTAAAATGAAATGTGTATGGAATCATACCCATTTTCACAACATCTAGAATTATTCCCCTGACTTCTCAGGGCTCTTTAGTCTAAATGCTCCGTGAAGACTGTGAGCAACTAACAGTCGCTGTTTTTTTTTCTGGAGCAGGAAGAGTATGTACATTTTTGCATCCATTTGTGTGACTCCTGGGACTTTTTCTGCTTTTAACATTCTCTAGTAATGCCTTGTGCTGAGTCTGCCTTTGCCGGCAGCCACTGCATCGAGGGACCATGCAGGCAGAATGAATAACAAGGCAGTGCTGAGAGGCTTTCCTTGATACAAATTGCTGTAGGTTGGGAAGAGAGGGCATAGTTTTTTAGTGTAGAAAAGGCCCCCACAGCTGCTGCTGCAGGAAATTGATCCATTGTTGTTACTCTCTTTTCTGGGAAGGGACAGAAGAGCTTTTTAATATTCTTTGGTTTGTACTGTATAGTCTGCCACAGCAGTCAGCATTAGCAAAACCAGACCCATTCTCACCTGTTCAAAATATCGCTATTATTTCTGAATGCTGATTACTCAAGCAGACTGCAAGGCAGAGTTGTCCGAGTTTCAAAAGCAAGGCAACAAATCATTGTACTGAAGTGGCAATGACACAGAAAATGGAGGCAGGGTACAAGCAACCCACCTAAGGGACATGGTGAAGCTCTGGAAAAAGGGTTGTGGCTGAACAAGAGCAGTTAGCTGAACAAAGCACTTACTCGGCACTTACTAGACCCCATCCAGTGTACTGTGTCCAGCTTTGGCCCCCCTGGCAAGGAAGGCACCGATGACCTTTCGTTCAGAGTTCAAATCACGAGTTCAGAGAGGGCCTTCAAGATGATCAGATGATCAGAGCAGGAGCACTTACCCTGTGATGAAACACTGGGAGGGAGGCTTCTTCCGACAGGAGATGTGATAGCTTTGGAGGGATTTAACAGCAGATGTCTAATGCCTACAAGGAGGTAACTGAAAAGATGGAGCCAGGCTGTTCGTAGTGGGGCATGGCAGGTGGACGATAGACAGTCGATTTTCAACTACATAGAACGAAAATTTTTTTCACTGCAAGGACAGTCAGGCAGCAAAGCGGTCTGCTCAGAAAGGTTGTGTAGTCAGTTTCCATCCTGAGAGGCTTTTCAAGACCCAACTGGATAAATCCTGAGCAACCTGGTCTGAGTCCAGAGCTGACCTTGCTTTGAGCAGGGGCATGAACCAGAGACCTCCTGACCCCTCCCATCCGAGTTACTCCATGATCCTCACTACCAGCCACTCCATCATGCTAGATGTAATGGCAGCTCTGCACAGCTCACTGCACCCCAGTCATCACCCAAAACTCGCAGCCACTAGGCTCTTAACCTCAACAGGCAAATGCTCAGGCCTCCAGGCTCTAGGATCCTTGCAATATTTTAATTTTCTTAAGAGAGAAATCTTGAAAAGTTGACCTCGATGCACTCAGTAGAAACACAGTAGCCTAGGGCTGTAGAGAACCTGAAACAACAGTTTCAACCCAGAAGTTTTCTCTACTTGTGGTATATTAAACCTGAAACCTCCTGCTCTGAGGACATTGGTTCTCTTAAGGGTAGGCTGGTGTCGGGTGCTCTACGTGGCTTGGGTGTGCCAACAAAGCAAAAGATCGGGCTGCCAGGAGTGGCTGAGATGCTCTTTTCTCTCAGACCGTGACGGAGGAAGGGCTGGTAATCTTGTTTTCCCCCACACTGGCTTGCTGTTCTTGTATAGATGTAATGGTTACCTGCTTTAAACCTCCTAATGTAATACAGAAGTAAATGTAAGCCACAGAGTTAATGCTATGTAACGGTGTTAAAGAAGGGAAAACAGCTATCAGCTAGAATTTAAACACTGTAGAAAACACATGAAGGAAATTAAAGAAAATACAGAAAAAATGTCTGCCGGATTTAGGACAAGAAGGACTTTTTGAGCCATAGTACAAGCAAAAGAAAGAACTAGTAAAAGATCACCCTTGCAATGTGAAAACAGAACCATTTATAACTGTGATAGAGAAAAGAAAGAAGTCATCGATAGATATTTCTGTTACGTACTCAGAGAAAAGCAGGTGATATGCCTGTGCCACCTTAAATGTTTTCCAGTCCACTGGAAAGCATGGAAGTTGCTACCATCTCTTTAAGGTTAAAGTTTATAAACCATCAAACCTGAGTAACTTGTATGAGGATACATAGCCAATTACTTCAATCATCTGGTGATGGAGCAATAAAAAGGAAAAATGGGTTAATACAGGTAATCACCTTGCTAGCCTGACATATGTCCCTTGAAAAATAACAGAAAAAAACGAAAAAGATTTGATTAATAAAGATGTCAATAGAGATAAAAGGTGTGAGTATAATTTCATGATAGTCAATACGATGCTATTAAAAAAATAAATTTTGTCAGAATACCCTGATTATATTGGGAATTACATGTTTGGCTGATAAACACTGTTGTGTACACATAAAAGATTTTGATGGTTTAATGTGTTCTGTTTGCTGCCATAGGATAATCTGAATTTTTAAAAAATGAGCAACTGCATGGCAAGGTTGCAAAAAATGAGCAATTAGTGTCAATAAAGCTTGGATAAGATGAATTTAGAACTTGCTAAATGGCAGATTGCAAAGCTGTTGCTAACGAGATATTTTTTCTGAATGAGTCTGTTTCTAGTGGCGTCCCATGGTGGTATGTACTAGAAACAATGCTGACCAACCAATTTCATCAGTGAATTGGAAATAAATGCAACATTCCTGTTGATTTAAAACAAATCTGTGAATATCACATATGCTGGTGGAATAAAAATAATGATGAGGACATGACAACTATATGGAATGGTGATCAGGTGTATGGAGTCTAATCAGAAAAAGCTTTTTAATATGGCTGAGTTACACAGGCACAGACTGTAGGCTGCATCTGTTGAGTTGGGGAAGCAGCAATGCTGGGAAGAATCTTGAGGTTGCCACAGTGCAAACAGAGCCCCACTGTGATGTTCTGGCAATACAAGCAAATGTAATGCCTAGCTACATAAACATGAGATAAAGAAGTAGGAGCAGGGAAGTAATTTCACTGGAACTGAAATACTCCATGAAGTTCTGCTGCTGGCATCTTGAAAAAGATGTTGGGAAAATGAAAAAGGTGCAGAGATGATTTGAAGCCTGAAGAGTTTGAGAAAATGTTTTGTTCTGAGAGTGCTTGATCTATTTATTGTGAAGTGGCTCTATAACAGCTGAAATAGGGAAAAAGGGAAGACAGGGCACAGTGAATCCTTAATCTAGTGAGAAGAGTTCAACAAGAAACAAGAGCAGGGAGTTAGCAAGCTCAAATGTTGGAAGCCAGAAACAGTTGTAGTACAGGAAGATGCATTTTTTTGACAGTGGGATATGAATCTTTGAAACAAATTACAAAAAGGGATGGTGAATCTGTTTCTGGATCGCCATCTCTGGCAAGAAAAAAATATTATGAAAAATAGGCTTTAACCAGAGGTCACTTGATGTGGTAGAGGAAAAACTCATTAAGCATTTATCAGACGAGACCCACTCTGAGATCTTCTCTCCTATTACCCCTTAGGTCTCTTGAGATGTCCAACATATGGGCTTGTGAGGGTAATTTTATGCTTGCAATTATGTTTTTTGTTTAACTGTGTATAGGGTTTACCCCAAGCTGTGGGGCTGGTTGTGCTCTAGCAACACTGGTCGTACTCTTTTGTTGCATGCTGTACAGTTATCAAATTCTTCTTTTTCTGAAATGAGCTTGTGTTTCTGTTCTTCCCTGTGTATCTGTTCCCAAGGTCTCCTCTGCACAGATAAGAATCATGAGGAAAATATCCTGCAAACAGAAATTTGTTTTCTGAAAGATGGAAGTAAGAAACCATTTGGGAAAGAGGTACGAGCCATTGTGTTTCCTCCCTGGAAAGATCCTTCTGCATATTACTGAGACTGGCCTTATTACAGCCATCTCCAGCTGGCAGGAAAGTTATGTATGTACTCAATAACAGCAAACATCAATGAAATGAGCCTTTAGAGCTACCCTGACTGTGCTTGACTCACCTTTATTGATGCAGTGGGATGCCAACTGCATTTCCAATAGCAGCAGCTGATGGACCTCAAGGCCAGCCAGGAGAGGCTGCCTCTAGACTGGGGAGAGCAAAAAAACTATTCCCAGGTGCCCCAAAATAACCTTTGGTCATGGTTCCAAGAGGGCAGGCAGAACCAGTACCGCTACAAACATTCACCAGCCAAAGTGCACTTTTGGAGTGGCACTTCACCTGCCTGAATACAATGGGGATGGGAGTCATCTACCTAAACGTAGGTCACCTGGACTTCCTGGTGACCAGGGGAGGTCCCTGGTCAATAGTGAATGGAGCCCAAAGTGTGATTCAGCCCACCCGAAGATATGCATCTAAAATAAGGCACAGATATGCTCCCTAAAAGTGCATTCTCTCTCTGTTGACTGTGTAGGGAGTTTGCTAAGTAGCTCAGCTACAGACTACTCTGCTGCAGATGTCTGCCTTCGTTAGCTTTTGGGGTCTTACGACCAACTCAATTTCTGCCATCTGTCAGTGCTGGGTAAAGGCCCTGATGGGCCACAGTCACACTTGTCGTGTACCATGAAAAGGCACAGATGTGATTTCATTGTCTTCCGCAGGCACAAAACACACTTCCACACTGGCTGAAGAGCACTTACTGCAAGCAGTGCAGGGAGGCAGTCCAGGCTCTGATCATCCAGCCTTTGTGAGTGATCTTTGGACATTACTTACAAGTGAGTGAAAGTAATTTCTGAATTTTTTCCTGCTTATTACAAATGAGGATTGATCCAGCATTGATATCAAAGGGTGTCAGGCTCATTCCACTTATTAACTGAGGGCAAACCAAAAAAGCTAGTTTGAACTTTGCACCAGAGACACATGGATAACATGATGGTACAATTTTTCTGTGCTTTCTGATTATAGACTGCTTCATAAAGTTAAGGTAGAGCTGCCACATTACCAGCACCAATGCGTCACCGGTGGCATTATCAGATGGCTGAAGGAGGAGCAATGGGCTGGGTCCTGTTGCAGCTCAGTGCAGGAGGCGATAACAGCACCACTGGAACATTTGCACAGAGCTCTGGGACTATCCGTGCTCTGTGAGATGCAGTGCTGTTTTTGAAAGCTGTAAAACTAGTCAAGTGTCTTGAAAATATCTCATTATCTCATTCGTCGGGAAAAATATCCTCTCCGTCAGAGATGGACTGTGAAGCAGTATAACAGAAGCCAAGATTAGTTCAAGATTCCTGGCATTTGTAGGAGTTGGATAAAATTTTATTTGTATTAGACTATTCTCTTTCAAATGGAAGACTGTAGCTACAATGTGATAGAAGAGAGAAGGGGAATTTGCGCTTGACTAACAGAGCATAATCTGATACCAAAGCAAGGCCTGGCACTTGCAGATTTACACAGTTCAAATAAATGATAAACTGCCCAGTAAGCCTTTTAAAATGACAACAACTATAAAATATTCACATGAATGCCTTATAAATGTACTTTTTATCACGTTGATCTGCAAACTTTGGTGGTCAATGAAGCTGTTTAGTGCTTGAAATGGACAAACAAATGAGTTGCCACATGAATAACAATGGCACTGTTGGTGATATCAGAAGCAGCCCTTTGAGAAACTTCAGACAAAATCAGAACACCAACAAATTTTTACACGAAAGAGGACCTTAGCTTCCTAATACAGAAGTAACACATGGCCTAAAATAAATATTTTTTCTCTTTCCAATATACATTTTCTGCCTTCTATTGTGATTCTCGTTTTCACCTCTTGGCTAAGACCAAATTAAGAGTCAGTTGTAAACACCCTTTTTCTGTTGTCACATGCCATATAGGCAAGGAGATGCTGAGTGAGTGCTATGCTTAGAAATGTCTTATTCTTCTGAGACTAGACACAGATGTGCGATGGAAAGAACCCAAGCGCATGCAATATTTCTCTAGCGAAATAAGGGTATAACTTGCTGTAGTCCCAGTAGAGGGAAGCATCCTGTTGATGGTATCAAACAAAAGTGGACAGCTATATATGGCAAGTACAATATATCTAACAGAAATGTGAAGCCGGGCCCTTTGTCCTGCATCCTGTAAGGTGAGACCCAGCCAGCGGGCAATGGAGGCTACACACAGGCACATCAGCAGTGACATGCAGGATCTGTTCCAATGGATATTGGACTGGGCCCTGTTACATACAAGCCAAACTGATTAATCACAACCGGACAGTTGTGAACTGTGGAAGCTCAGATGCAAGGATTTTACCATATGCGTTTATTCCTAAACACATTCGCTGGAGCCAAGATGCTGCTTACACATCTGCAGTGCAAAGGTAAAACCTTTTTCCCTGGGAATTGGCTAACTTTCAATTCATGTTCCCACAGCCCTGTTCTGTGAGATTTCCTCCTCTGCCATTTGCCCTCTGTGTATTCTGCTGTCTCCCCTGAGTTTTGCAGTGTCATTGCTGTGAGATCCCCAATATGATCATACCCGAAATTATCCTGCTTCTTTTATCTTCCTGACTGACAGTCACAGGAAACTCTCACATGAAGGAGGATTTGTGAAAAGACCATCATCTCTACATGTTGCCTCTCACTTGCTCCCTTTTTTTCAGTTCCTGCCACAGTTCTTTGCTGCTCAATCTCAGTTTTCTGCTGAATCTAATCTGCGTCTTCCCTCTGCTCCTTGACTGAAGGCACCTTCAAAGCTCTTGCTCAGCATATAGCAAGAGAGAGAGATCCATCTTATTACCCTCTTCTAAAAGCAGTAGCTCTGTACGTAATGTTTCTTTCTCTTTTAAATCACTCCTTCCTTTGATTTTGAGGTGGGGTCCTCATTTCTCAGCCCAGCTTTGGACCCTGGGGCTTGGAGAGAACTGACATTGCTGTCACCTTTCCCTCAACCACCAAAGTCATCTCTGCCTTGATCTGGAAAATTTCTGTTCTCTTTCGTAGTCGCATCTAGTGAATCCTTTAGCCCGACTGTAAGTACATGTCCATTCCCAGCTTAGAGGCATGGTTCAGAGGAGTCACCAACCTGCCCCCATATCTCTCTCATTTCACCACGAGACTGCAGGAAACCCCACGTTTTACTGCAGACCCACTCCTAGGCTGGGGTTTCTCTTATGTCAGCTGGGCTAAGTCTCCCACTCCATCTAAAACCTGTCTGTTTCATTGAAGGGTTTGTTAGCAGGAGTCAAATAAACCATTTACACACTTTCTTCAGACTATTTCTCATGGAAAAGACCTCTTTTTCTTCTCTAAAAAGGAGATGCCACAAATACATTTTTTGGCAGCTGCTTTCTCGGAGCCAGTGGCATTTCCCAGTGTGGATGTCAGGGGACAGTGGTGCTCCTTGGGGTCATGGCTCCCAGCCAAGGTGTGGCAATTCTGCTCCTAGCTCCACTCGAATGCTGAATCATTCATTACACTTTCAGGGAGCTGGGAGTCGAGTAGCAAGCGGCAAAAAAACCTGCTTGGTGAGGTGCTCTGTGTACTAATTTTTCCCTGCAACAAAGTGGAGAAGATGCTGAAATGTGACATGATCCTTGCTGCTTCTACTAGGGTTCACAGGGTAGCTGGACTTTATTTTTACCTCTCTGCCTCTTTTTTTGGCCATTTATTATTTATCTCACAGCTTGGGAAAGGTCATTGATGCTCATCACTCTCTGAACTTTCAGGTAGTCACAGACTTTAGCTCATGCTTTTCCCTGCTTTGATTAGGTATGGTCCAATAAGCCTGACTAAAGCTGGCAGACTCCCAAGGTTTGGTTTGCTAGAAAATAAGCCTAATGCTCATTATTTTATCCCCAAGATACTTGAGGTTTCCAGACAGCTTTCAAATTTGAGATTAGGAGGCACGAACAAGCCCGTTGATTAATTACAAGAGGTGTTTCACACATCAGACTCCATTTTTCAGCCACTAAGGAAGAGGGAAACCTCCTCATCTGCCAGAAGTGTGCCTGTTTGCTTATGTGGCTACTTAGCATGGGATCAGGCTGTTCTCTCTTTAAAAATCCTATTAACAAAGATTTTCCAGTATTTTTTTCCTCCTTTACATGCGTAAGAGAGTTACACCCTAAAATCATAAGCGCCTCATTCCCTCATGTGTGTGCATGGGCATTGGGGAGAAATTACATCCCCTTTTCTTTAGTGGGAGCCAAGATCTTCTACCCCAGCCTAGAAAATTAGCTTTGAATTTCTGGTGTCAATAAGTGTGGCACATCTGCCACACCATGGAGGACACAAATCAAGGTGAACTTAAAAGGAATTGCATTTTCTGGTATTTGTGTCCTCCATAAAGAGAGGTGGTTTGTGGTTCACTCTGAGACAGTAGCTAGCCCTTAGAAGGAAGTTTACTTTTCCTTCCTAGTCTATAACTAGACAGTGAAGACTTAGTTCAGTATCTGGCCATCTCCAAAATAAAGGGTTTTGAACCCATAAGCAGAAAGGCAGAATTCAAACACATACCCCCCCCCCCCCCTTTTTTCCCCCAGCAGATTCTTCACTACTTACAAGCACTAAGCTCCTACTGAGCTGACTTTATTAAAACCGTAAGAAATGTCTAACTAATTTGAGGAAACAATGAAGAATGACCAGCATGAGGTGAAGGAGCAATATGCCCACCCTCGCTTTTTTTGCCAGTGGTTCTTCACCTCTACATCCTGGATGACCACCCAATGAACCAACACGTGCCTTTCACACATTGCTCTTTATTTCCCTCAACACAATTTGTTGCAGGCTAATAAAACCCCAGTGTCAAACAAGCACAGCCAGATAATTTGGCTTCCTGGTTTGGAGCCCTGAAGTTTTTCAAGATTCTTTCAACCTATCAGTCATGCTAATGTCCATACCCAAATACGTCTTGTCCAGCCACAGGCACAAATCATTACACACCCTACATTTCTGCCCTAGGCAAGTCCCTAAACTCCTCTGCTATGCCAATCCGGTTACCCCTAACACAGACGAATCCTACCTCTATTCTAACTGCCCGTCAGTAAGCAGAGAGGGATCTAACATTGACACCGATGTGAATTTTGTACATACCACGTTTTTTCCCCCCAGAACTGCAGAAAGCACAGAACCAATGCTGGTTGGGAGGATGCCATGCTGAAAACAAGATGCTGCTACGCACATTGCTCTGCATGAGCAGGCGAACCTGCCTGAGGCAATTGGCTTCCTGTTTGGTATTTTTTGTGATGACAGTGATGAGCTTTATAGCAGTTATCCACATTGGAAACACAAACACACGTATACTGGGCACTGAAAAGGAGTGCTTAGATGACTTTTCAACCGATCTAGTGATCTTGACTTCTATAAAGGAAAGACAGAATGTTTTGTTCACATGAAGCCAGGCCTGGCAAAATGCTATTTCAGGACAGCCATTTTAAATAGTCCCTTTAAGCACAAGTGGGGTGGGGTTTTTGTCTTTTGCTTTTAAAGTGAAGAAATAGCCAAATGTAGATTGAAACTTTTAAACTGTTCACTCAGCCTGCAGCAACTACAAACTACCTTGTGTTTGCCACTGGTCATAACTCCCACAGAAGTACTGCAGGTCCCCTGCAGTATGGTAGGTAATGAGGTGCTGATAACGTATGTTCAGAAAGCACCACCTCACTGAATGCAAGATTTCAAGTCCTCCTGCACTGAGCACAACTGCACGGGGATAGTGGCTGCCCAGGGCACAGGGGCATGGGTCTGCCACCTGCTTTTGGGCAGCCCCTCGGCCCCCCTGTTTTTGCAGCTCAGCGGGGCAGAAGTTGCCTGTCACTTCCCAGGGCTGAGTCCTCACTGAATTAGCATAGACATTTCTGAGGTGCAAACATAAAGCTTCCTCCCTGCTAACTGCAAATTATTTAGCTTTTGGCAGGCTGTTGCTGCAAAAACAGGCTTCAGAAGCACTAACAGGAGAGTAAATAGTGCTGAGAAGGCAAGTGTGTTACCGTGAAAAAATAGTACGTTATTCAACTATTGGTGTGACTGAAAAGTTGTTTAACTTCAGCCCTTTCTTGTTTTAATTAAACATGCCCCTTTCTTTTGCAAAGAGAATGTCAGCTAAGAAGCATAATGATAAAAAAATTTAATCATTCAGATATGCTGAGGACAAAGCAAGATTTCTTTCTCAGTCAATATAAAGTGAGTCAGTCTGCCAAGGCCAAGAATTAGTACAAAGTGAAAAGAAACCCAAGTGGGTAATTAACAGCAGTAGCAGCAATACCAGAGCTGGGAGCACAAAACACCAGAAACATAAGTGTTCTTCGGGTGCTGTCTTTGTTCAGACTGGCTGGAAAACGAGAGCAGTGCAATTTTTCTTCAGAAACTCAAAGTGAACCATTTACCCTTGCCACATAACTCACTCCAACCTTACCCTTAAGTCTTAATCTTTGACACACACCTTCACAATCAAAATTGTAATTGCATGACATTGTTGTTGAGAAATAGGTAATTAGATACAACGTTCCTAGCATGCCAAAATCAGTGCCATATTTGGGAAGAAGGCTTCAGCTATCACTGGTTAAATTTTACACCCATTACTTACTATTTTATTCCTATTTTTCTTGCTTTATCAAGGTATGAGATGTTCATTTCATTATGGCATCCCAGAAATCATGATAGGGCTTGCACAGCTCAAATTTCAGCTCAAAACCCACTGGAATGACACTTTATAGGTAAAGTGAGGCAGAATCAAAGACATAACATAGGAAACTTATCTTGATCGTGGTAAAATACAGAATGACTACTGATGTGGAGAACTCTGATACTTGAGTAGCCTAAAATTACCTAAAGTATACTGCATCCCATCCTAGTACAATACCAGATTTTTGGGAAGGGCTTCTGTTTCTTGAAATTTAAGTTTCTTTGAGCATATGAAGTTACGCCTATAAATCATATTGGAAATATTTTTAAAACCAGCCACACTCATGAGTGATTCTAGTTTTACAGTGACACAGCTATATTAGTAAAGCTTATTTTTAAGAACAAACTATAATCCTTAAAGAAAAAAAAATACACTGCACAAATAAAGCCATATATGACATATAATAAACTAGATTAAAAAGGTCAGATGACAGCTATCTTGAATATATGCCAAAATCTCCAAATACTCATTCAGATATTAATTCAGTACTTCACACAGAAGAGCCTTGGCTCTTGGCCATTACACTTGACAGTACAAACTTGGTAACTCAACGTGAGTGTTTGTTTGAGGGTCAGATGGTTGCTGTTTTGGTTCCCTTCCCACTTCTGTCACAAGCAGCCAGTCCTACCGCTGACAGAGACCAGAGCCACATCTGTGGCTCTTCCCCGCTCCTGCAGCATCTGACCAATGCTTAACTGGCAGCCACCTTTAGAATCAAGTGACTTGTGTCAGCCCTTTCAAGAAATTTAGAAGCTGGAAATGAGGGAGGGAAGGCAGCCTTTTGTGTCCCCTCCTGGTGCTAAGGCTCCCTCCCAGAGTCAGGCAGAACATGGCATTCCAGGAAATACTCTTTTAAACACGGTTTTTCTCTCACCAAAGGTTGCCAAAGTAATAATTTCGTGCACAGCATTCAGAGTAAGATAGGATCTTACCATTAATCACCTCATTTAAAATGGAAATCCTTATGTGCTTAAGGATTTTGCCTTGTCTGGGGTTAACTCATAGGTGTCCCACTAGCATTTTCTGCTCAATTAGTTCTTTCAAAGGGATTATTGAACCTACACAGATATTGTGTAATCTAGGTTAAATCAGGAAATAGTATAACGAGAAGCAGTTACATGTGGAAGGGAGGTCAAAAAAAGCAGCAAAAGGAACTCAGAAAATATGAGGATATAAATAAAAGGACAGGTGCTATCTTCAGTCATGCAATGTGATGGGGACTCAGTAATTGACCTAAAAATAGAGGAGACTAGAAGAAAACATTCTGAAAAGCACAGTAGAGGCCATAACCTCAGCTGGAGTAATTCAACGTACTTCCACAGAAATGAGTACAGAAGTGAATCACTACAGCAGAATAATAAGAACTTACATATTTATAGAAGAAGTGGAAAAAATAGCACTTGTCAGAAAACATTACTCAAAGCTAAAGAAAAATGCTTATTGAAGTAGACCACATTCTGTGAACAGAGCTGTGATTACTATATTATGCTTACAGTAAAGGCAGGCTATGCATAGGCTAGGTTAATTTTAAATACAAGTTAAGCAAGAAACATTTGGTAACTATGATACAGATGATAACAATCCTAAAAAAGAAGGGATCATGTTTATATTTTCCTCCATGGCAGTATTTTTGGAATGACAATGGCTAAATCAGAACAAATACTTAAGTGGATCATGCTCAGCTGGATATATATCTGATCAGATTTCAAACCTTGCCAGTTTTGCCTTGGATATAATTATCTCAGGCTCTGGAGAATTACTGAAGGAATTTTACTTATCAGAGGCAACTGGTGATTTTAAAAGATGGGTATTCCCCATCAGTCTGTGGACAAAAGGACACCAAAGGCTAAGATTGCCTCAGACAGTCGAAACCTGAATTTTAGCTTTCTTGCTTTGAAGTGAGATACTAGATCCCCTTTTTAACCTGCTTCAAAACAGCCCTGCTGAGCTTGTTCTGGATCCCATCCTGAGCAAACTCACTGTTGAGAAACTTTGAGAGTCAGAATAGATGAGGAATTGCTACTTTTCTTGATTTTTTTTCACTTGAATAAAAAACTTCCATAAAGTTGGAGAAATTTTGCTCCAAGAGGAGTAAGCAGGAGGAGGAACGTGCTTTCTGGCTGGTATCATGCAGGCCGAGAATACTGCTAAATCTGTGCTTTAATCACTGACATTTTATGCAACCGTCTATAATTAAAAGCAGTTTTCACCCAAAATGTATCTTATGCAAGCAACATATGTTTTGTGCAATTGAGTTTAACTGTTCCTACGCACTGAAGGAGCAACTTCATTCCTGGAGACCTGAGACCAGACCATTTCCTTACAATGCTGCTGTGCTTCAGGAAGCCAAGTTCAGCGTTACCATTGCCATGGTCATAAAGACAGAGCACAATAACCTGGTTGTAAATTAGCCGGGCGCTGTGAACTTTCACAGTACTGCACAGATTTAAGCATACTGAGACTGTGACTCCCATTTAAGCAGGACTATTTGACTGCTGAGGCTTCATGCAGCACCAGGATAATTGCATCCAGAAGAGGTTTTCTTCCACAGTGGCTAAATGCAAAGCCCAGTAGTGGAGCCAGCTCCTCAGATGCGTTGCTGGGTCACTGCATCCATTTTGCACATTCATCGGTGAGCAGCCTTGCATAAACCGTTTCAGGTTGGTGTACTTTTTAATACAACAGATTAATGAGAAATGGTAGAAAGTGCTCTATTTTCTGTTTCAATAAGGCTAAGGAATAATTTGATAGCACAAAAATCACACTAAATGAAACTTTTAATAGCTTTGAAAATATTTTTATTCACAAAATAGAGTTCCAGCCTTCCTAAAGATCAGTGAGAGCTGTATGAGAGCTTTTTTTTTTTTTTTTTGAGGACTAGCACAGCCAGGAAGTGTTATGGAAGCATTATGGTTATTGGCTTTAAATGGAAGCCAACAAATTTTAAACCAGCGAAACTGACAGCTTTGATTCATTATGCTTGATTTGCAGCTGCATAGGTGAAAATGAAATAAAACTAGTATATATGCCTCAAGGTCACAAGATAATTTTTCAACAGAGCAGTAAAGTAACATACACAGTCTTCTTCAAGCAGATGATCAAAAAAAAAATGCAGGAAAATTTCAACACTACTTGGAGCTGTTTGCAAAACATCAACAACTTCTCCAGAAAAAGGTCATTTTTTTTCACATCATTTCAAACCAGCTCTCCTCAAATGCTTAGAAATCACTTTTAAGAGCCAAACAGAGACTTGGCACCAACTTGAATTCTGTGCTGCAACATCATGAAACACAGTGCAACGGGATAATATAATAATAACCCTTCTTATTCTCTTAATATTTTCCCCTTGGTTAATTTTGCCCAGAAACGTCCCAGAGAATTTTTCCGTCATTTTCTTTTTGCCTGAAATACTGATCTGTTGGTAATCTGATCTGTGAACCAACTACTTTGTCCTCCAACAAATGCATCGTCACCTGTCACTGTGAAGCTCACAGGATGGTGCAAAGTGCTAATAAGAAGTCTGATGAGCAGCAAAAATATATCAACTATTTGATTATTTACAATTAATCATCTTAGAAACCACGCAACTAGTCACACACCGTGCCACCACCTTTCTTTTATTACATCCTATTAATGGAGCACTTTGTTCAAGTATTTTCTAGAGTGAGCCTGTACATACATACATGCATACATACATACATGACTATACTCTGCCTTCTGTGCACAAGAGCCTCCTTGTTCCTCACTGAAACCCTGCTATTAACCTTGCTAGCGGTCATGAGAAATGTGCTCAGGATTGTGCAGTAGCACAGAAATACTAAGGAAGCCTCACCACATGTTTATTTCTCTCCCAGTAGAGCCAGGGGTATCTGTGGCTCTGCAGTAGCACAAACTGCAGACCAAGCCTGCAGCAATGCAAGATCCAATTAGCAAATCTGTGCAAACTTCTTTGGTTAATAATAGGAAAACTCTTTCTGACCATTTAGTGAAAAACATTAAAATTGGATTGTTTGAAATCCCACTTATTATGTATTTACCAGTCTGACAGAAAACCCTGTCTTAAATATTGACATTGGACTAGAACAAGATTATTTAGCAAAGTGGCCAGAGGAGTTGGGGATGTTCTGAGACAGGCTCTTAAAACAAGCAGCTGATTAGTAACCAGTGTTCTCCTCTGCAGATACCAATATTAGGATGATGATGAATAATATTTGTTCTCAGATGTTGAAAACACTGCATTCATTTAAACAGCAACAGTATTGTTTTAGCTGTCATAATATAAGGCCCCTGGCAAGGTACGTGGGAGGAGCTGACATGTTTTTGTAGGCCAACTGGCATAATTGAGAGAAAAACAAATAAGCAAGGAGTTTTTGCAGTTTCTGTAGTTTGCAAGAGCTTGTTTTTGGGTCCATCTCCACGCCTCACCCCCTCCCCGCCCCACCTTTTTCCTCAGCTATATCCACAAGTCTAAGAAAAGAAAGTACCTTTCCGCCTACATAACACACTAACAGGGGAGGGAAAGTGCAATGTGCTGGAGGACTTAGAAAAATGTAAGATCTTTGATAATTCAAAAGCAACCAAGCAATCAGAAATGCCGGTGTGAACTTTTGTGTGTTTTTGTGGTAGATAGAGATGATCAGGAAAAGCATACTGCATTCCCCTTTATATAAAGTTTTGCAGTTGCTTTGCTCAATGGCAAACCTGCAACCAGCAGCGGAACACCTTAGCAGATGCGCCCAGCACAGACAGATCCCAGGGGAGAGAAAATAGTTTAAACAGCTGGGTACATTAGAGGACCATATAAAACACAGTTTATCTTAATCCTAAAATTCTGCCACAGAGCCTATTTTTTATCCTATCCTTTCTTAAGGTTTTCTGTTGTTTCCCCAACCTCTTTCCCAGGATAACTGCAAACACAAGAGAGGAAGGTGAACTCGGAGACTCACACACCATGTAACAAGCTGCAGAAGTCTGTCCCTGAGCAAACAAGCCATTCTGTCATCAGCTACTTTTGAAGAGCTTGCAGATGCACAAATTGATCTTCATGCTGAATTCGATGAGCAAAATGGAAGCACTTCAGTATGTCACGTATTTCTAAAGCTAGGCTTTCCTAGCCAGCTGGTTAATACATACTCCATTAGGATATGATGTCTGACACCAAGACCTTTAGTTGTAATGAGTGGCCAAGCATTCAGATACTCTGAGCCCTTAATCCTTATTCAAGTCACTGAAGTAAATGTAGTTTTCCCCTGGAGACAGTCCTAGAAAACATGATATAAAAGCAATGATGTCCTCTATTTAAAAGCGGACATTAGCAAGCTGCATGCATTTTAGAGGAGTTCTTTAGGTCTTGTTCTCACAACGCCAAAGCCCCTCCAACCACATGCACAAGAGGTATAGTTAACACATTGCATTTAGAAAACAACGTCCTCAAAACATGCAACTCCTTTTCCAAACACACTTACTCTCGTTATGGGTCTGGCATGAATGGGGAAGACAAACTGTTTTGCAGAGTTTGGATTTACAACTATCTGCAGAACACCCCCCGAGCCCTTAGACCCTACTGGGATTTGTCATTGTTCTGTATTGATACAACCGGCAGGAAGAAACAAAGTAAAGTGAAAAGGGAGGAAACATTTGTCACAAACATCCCCACACCTGGGGGGGATCTGGGAGATGAACTGGGTGAGCACCATGCCAGCCCCATGCATGGTGGAGAAGGTTCAGGGCAGGGAGGCAGGAACAGCACCAACTCTTGCTGATGACCGGGTTGACAACCCACCACACTGGCTAAGAGAGCCTAGCCCACACCTTGCCCTTGCCCCAGCTGGAGCTAGAAAGAGCAGCCTCTGTCTGCTCGATTCCCACCCCGCTGGCAGCAGTATCCCCACAGAACTTCACTCAGCATCTGTGAGCACCATAGCTCAGCACAACAAGAAAGAGTCCTGGGCTTGGCTTCACTCTCCCAGGCTGCCCTGCACTTTTGAAATGAAGAATTGTTTTTATTATTTTAAAGAAAGATGCTTTGATTTCTGTCTTTTACCTTCTTCTGAAAAAGGCATTTCTAAACTTAGGGTCTTCATTTAGAAGATGCTAAAGAAGCCTTGTTTTTTAAGACAAGTTTTTAATCCCTTCGACTTCCACAACAATCTGAATAATCCAGCTCTAAGTCTCCTCATTAAGGCCAGATTTATAAAATCTCAATCAGACTTTTGCCTGGGGTTTTGTAAATCTGGTCCTAATGCAGATACTTAGAGTTGGACACAGATCAGCTTGAAACTTTGGGAAATTCAAAGAAATTAAAGCAGCAGAAAAAAACCTGTAGACCAAATATTCCTTCCATTGTAGTTGACATGAAAGAACATGTATATTTTGTATAGACCTTCTCTTCTCCGCCTATTTGGTGGCTAAATTACAGCTGCTGGGTAAAGGACAGATGAAGAGAATAAAGATAAAACCTTGATTTTTTTTTACTTTTACTTTAGAACTGTCTGAAAGATGTTGAGTTTAGTCTGTCAAACTTTCCAAGCCTTGATAAAAGATGCATCAAGGACGTTTATTTTGAGTTCTTGCATCTCCATGAAGAAGCGAAATTGTTATTAAAGACCCTAAGATCTCTTTTATCTGATGTTAATTAGCCACTGAAAAACAAATTACATGCTAGCAGAGTTTGAGGTAGACTGACTTAAAAAACCTTTTCCCATCTCTTCTTAAACATCATCTCATTTTGCTGTGGCAGTTCACCTCTTTACTATTTCTCTAGTCACTGTAAAATTTTGCAGCCCCTGTAGGACTCCAATTTCCGAAGTGAAAAACAAGCAAGGTGGAAAAAATAAAACTAAACCATCTGTTTTCTGAACACCTTTTCAGGCATCCTTCATACATCTTTTCCTTCACAGGTGACCTTTATCAAGGCATATTTGTCTGAAAGTTGAGCAACACTCCTGTATTTTATCTGGAGTTTCTCAGCCTTTGTTGATATCAAGCATCTCAGCAGACAGGTCTACCGTCAATACCGTTCACATCTAAGAATGATGAGGTCCTAGAAGAGGCTGGCAGCAGACAACAAGGGTTTACATTTACGGTACTTGACTATATTTCATGGAATTATAGTGATAACAGCCCCAGAGAAATTCTCATTTCCTTGGCAATGATAAGGATCTTAGGTAGAGACAGCAACTGTATCTAAAACCAGTTATATATGCCTGCAAAACAAGGTTATTTATAAATGAAGGATGCCTTCTTGCAAACTATTTCTTTGTAAATTCCTCACAGAAGCAAAAGACACAATATAGCATTATAGCCACTAGACTTCATTAACCTCTGGTTGAAAAGTACAGTTTTTCAGATAAGACAAAGCCTGAGACTGATATTTTAAAAGCTGTGTAAATTTTAAAAATCTTGTTGGGTGAGGGAGGTACCTCCAAACTGGGAGGGAGGTATGTCTTGAGTCAACCAAAGAACATATTTGCATTTCACAACTTCAGTTTTAGAAACTTGCTAATCAGACCCTGTTTGCTGGCAAGCAATTAACCTTACGTGAAAACAGTTCAGGAAAGGATTAGCTACAGCAACATGCTAGGAATTGGTGGTAGGGTGAGGAACTTGGAGAAAAATACCAAAAAATATGGTTCAGTACATGTCATTTTGCACTCACAAGATACCACTCACCCTGCCATGTATGTGTATTCACACAGAGAGACAATTATAGATATATATGTATATTTGAGTGGACTAGTTGCTCCACTGTCAACTTTCCAGAGGATGAATACATTGCAAAACTAACATGGACATAACAGGCCTTTTGAAAACACACAGGCTTCTCGCTTATTCTGCCTCCCTGTCTTGTTGGTATACTAGCATGCTCTTACAATAAGAAGGAGCAGAGATGCAAGTCTTCCACCTGTTCCCTAGTACTTTCTAGTTAGAATATAACCGCTCTTTCTTAGCCCTGCTTTACTGACCTTGCAGTGCAGTAATGACATTTTTAATATTGTACCAGTTAATTCTAGGGAAAAAACAGAAGTTGTATTGGCCTTCCCAGGCTTTGAGCTAAAAGCCAGGAGTGCTGCTACCTTTACGGTGGGAGAGGAGTTCATGTAGATGCTCCTTGTCCTTCTATGCACGGATGAAAGAATATGACCTTTTCAAAATTCACTGAAGATTATAATTAAAATTAGATTCTCTTTGTTATCTACAAAGCCTTGAAGCTGTCATCATCTGAGTGCTGTTCTTCTTGATCTACTTAGCCCTGACAGCTTAAGTCAATGCTGAAATAAGCTTGTGCCAGCCCAAGCCCTTGTATCAGTATCTTTTCCTCTGATAGGAATCCCTAGGCACAACTGAAATAGGAACAACAAGCACCTTTAAACTGGACAGACTAAATATTCTCCCAAATTACCATGAATTTCTTTCCCTCGTGCTCAGTGAGCATGCTGGCAGTTAAGAATGCTTTCTGCAAGAGGACCTTCACTGTGATAAATGAGAACACCTCCTTTGATTTTAATGGAATGACATTAAACTACTGCAGGTAAGGATCTGGCCCTCTATGCTTTTGGATTTCACCCAGGAAGGCATTACAGCAGGGTAGGTGGTCTCCCAGCTTATGAATTTTTAAAAAGGCAGACAGAGCAGGGAGAAGCATGGAAGGGACGACTTGATATATATATAGCCTGCTCCCTTCTTCACTACATCTTCCCTGCATTTTGAAAGACATGTACAGCTGCTTTAAACACCTTTCTGTGGGAGAGCAGAGCATGGACATTATTTACAATTCGCTGCCTGAAAAGAAAAATATCTGTCCTTTTCAGAGTTGATGAGGTCTGGGCAAGGAAGAGCCAAGCATCAGACAAGCTGTGGAGTAGCATTGTGGCAGTGGCTGATCAACTCAGCAGCCACCACAGCAGCTGACACCTTTTCTCCCTCACCCTACTCAGTTGCAACGAGCCTCGCAGCAGGAGCAGGGCCAGCAGTAGGAAGTCTCTTACCAACCCAGGTCATCAAGCCACAGAGACCTCAGAGGCTGCAGGTGGCAACGAAGAAACTCTCTGGCCAGGCTGGGTGGAACTGAGCAACTGATCTCCTCATCAGAAGCACAAGCATCCTAACGTCCCTCTCTCCCAGCTCAGCTTTGTCCCTAGATGGCCTTTCTGGAGCAAGGAGCAGCATCAACGGTGTTATGGGAGGTGGAAAACAAGTCATGGTGTCACCAAGGGGAAATTCCCTCTGCATCCCCCTCTCCCTCCCCAGCAGCTGCCTGAATGAACGCATATCCCCATGCAGAGCATCATCTCCAGGTAGGCATCTTACCTCAGCTTCTCCCACCCCTCTCTTACCTCTCTGCAGATTGCTCAAGGCTTCTCCCGTACACAGACTACCAGGTTTCTGGGCTTTAGTAGCTTTTCCAGGCATTCCTGTAATGCCTTCATTCAAAACAGGTCCTCCTTCATCCAACACAGCTACTCCTTTCTCCCTGGGAGCACGACGAGTGGATTCCCATCACCTCTCACCCTGCCCCTCTGCCTGACCTCTACTCTCTGATAGGAAATGAAGTTAACATGTGGAGACGCACAATGTCTGAGAGACAGGCACATAATTTGCCACTAAAGGACACGGAGAACCCCCCCAAGCATAGCTGTCATGTGAACAAGGTTTGTTTTGCCTGGAGGCAGCAGAGGTGTTTTTGCTCAGATGCCTTGCCATCGGGCAGGGATGCATTGTGAACTTGGCTGACTCCTTGCCCTGGGAAAGTGGCCTCAGACAAAAGCAGGCTCTGACATGACATATAACAAGCAGTAATTAAGTGCTTCTGCACAATGGCAGTGATAAGTAATGATTTAATTACTTTGCCTTCATTTCTACAAAAAAGCTTCCAGTTTTAGGCCAGTAAGAGAACAGAAGACAAAATAATCACGAACTTTTTATATCAATACCAGAATAGCACATGATCATGGCGAGCACCCTCTGACCCTCTCCCACCCAGTCTCCAGCAGGCCTGTGGATAGCTTCCCCGGGATATTGCTGCCGGCCAAGCCCATCGTCTGTACATCAACTAACCCACAATGTTGGGGATATCAATTCCAACTCTTCTACCAGCAAGACCCATCTGAGTCAAATGTCACTGCAGTCATGCAAGTGCACACACATGTGCATAGGGACAGCAGGCTGGCACAGCTGAAGTCCACGTGTCTTGAACCACTGTGGTTTTCCACAAGGGATGAGAACCGATGTTTCAAACCAAGTTCATCAGAAACAGCTTCATCAGGCCTGCAGTGAGAGGTGCTACCTGCTCACTGTCCAAATCTTCAGCCAGACCTTTTGCAGGCATCTTTTCAGTTTGTGCAGAGAAGTGGGTTCTCTGTTGTGATCAATCCAACACCTGCAGCAGAAGGGCCACACTTACCAGACACCCAATACTGTGCTCGTGCAATGTGAGCAGTCATCACCCATATGCCTCTACTAGCTAAAACTGACTGCCATACCTATAGTCATCACCATAATCTAAACAAATTAGATTTAAAAAAAATCTACTGGCATCAGAAGGAAAAGCATTTCAACACTGATTAAAGACTTGCCTGCAGGATTTTCCAAATGTAAAGCCTATTTAATCATTGCATTTCTGTAGGTTTTCAGGAAAAGCAGCTCAGCTCTGAATGAGTCACCCTTCTCAGCCCAAACCATTTGTTCTCTGTGCTAAGTATGGCATCTATTTACTCAGGCAGTCAGGGGCCAGGCGTGAAATATATGTCAGGTCTCCTCAGGTCCACAATTATGTACTGTTGTGTTTTTAATTGAGGTAGTTTCCAGGAAAGACCTTTCCTTCACACCCTCAGGAAAGCTTGAAAATCTAGAGCTAGTTCCTTCTAAGACAACTTTCTTCTCACCTCCACAGTGGTGCTCACAGAGGACACAATGGTGCAAAACAGTAGTAATTGTGGAAAAATACTGGAATACAAGCATTTAAATAATAACGGTGGTTATTCTCCAGAAGCCTGCTGACTCCAGCAATCATGCTATAAAGTAACTTTGTGGGCGATGCTGGCTGAACTGTGACCCATTACTGGAAACTAATATCATGCAGAAAAGCTGCTTAAATACCTTTTTTTTCTTTTTACGCTGAAAAAGCCTGCCCTCATACACACACACTTACAGACTCCAGAGAGGTCTATGTACCACCAAATATGAAAAGGCACCATCTGTCTTTTATCATATAAACAATAAAAAATCAAGACAATTCTCATTGCTGTTTGCCACCAGCATAGGGAAAGGCTAGTCCCTCACTGCCACTCCAGAAGTCTGAGGGTGCGCCACTGCAGAGCTGTGTGATGCTATTATTTAGAGGTTAAATCCACATTAACTCCTTCAGTACAAAAGCAATTGCCAGAACAGTCAACTCAGTTCACCTCATATGAATAACACATTTATTGCAGAAGTGCTGATCCCAATGAAGGCAACAGCAAAACTTCTGTTTTACACACAGCCCAAAGTGCATTCCCGGATTTGGGAAGGAAGTCTGCTAACAAAGCAAGCACAAATTAAAGTTCAGCGAGGAGTTTTGGTACATCACAATGTGAGAACCCAGGATAGAGATTGATTTTCTTTTATTATCTAAAAAGAAATTATTTTCAGTGTGCATTTAGTATGATGCAACTATAGTTTCAGGGTTGCTACAGTTTTTGAAGACAAATAAATGTTTCAAAGTAGTGCAGAGCTTGTATTTTGAAAGAATACCTTTATACATTAGGCAGCTCTTCCAAACAGATTGTCTTTTTCTACTTCAGAACTTCAGAATAAAATACAGTACATTTCACTTTATTCATTTATTGATCGGCCTTTTTTAAAAAAAAGCTTCTGTATACACATCATGTCTCATTTTCTTTGTAAAGAACCCTATTAATCAGTTAATGAATCTCATGAAAACCATGAGAAAAGACCAAATCTATGCCCTCTCATGCACATATTTCCCAGTAAGTTCTCCCATTAATAGCAATAGAATATAATTTTTGACAAGTGAAAACAAGCTTGCTGAAGATTCAATATGAAGAGCTATGAAGGTTATTCAACCACAAAGGTGGTAATATTAAGCAACAAAATACGAAAGAGAGGGGAATAAATTCTAACATTTTGAGTAGAGCTGCAATGTGGTCACACACCACCTTCTTGAAAATGAAACTGGCTGTGTTGGTGTTTTTTCAGTCTATAGTGCTGGAGAGTTTGATGTCCCAAAACTAACGTGTGTCATTCTGTAGAAAAGTAGTCATGAAATTGGCTTACCCAGATAATTCAGCTCCATCAACGCATCAGGATGTCCTGTCAGAAAAAAACATAAAGCACCTTATGGTTTTAAGGGATGAGCTGTCTGGGACCCTGAGCTGTGGTGTATCTGGTATTAGTGGTAACCAAGTCACTTCAAGAGGCTTCACAGATGTCATCCAAACAGTATGTTCCCTCCTTTCGCATATGGCCTAAAACAAGGCAGCTGCCTGTGGGACTGGGCAAACTGCTCTCAGGGCGGCTTTTCCCAGGTACGGTGTTTCCCAAAGCTCTCATCCTTAGTGACTGCATGAAGAAATAGAGAAGATATTTTGTCTTTTGCTATAGAAACCAGACCCATAGCTTCTGAAATCGGGTATCAAAAAGGTGTGGTGGTTGCCCCATATGCAGCCTTTTAAGAATATAAAAGCCAGCATCTACTTGAGATTCTGAAGTCTCTCTAGCATTACCTTAATTCAACAACTCTTTTCCTTTGCCACTAAATTTAATTAACAGGGCATACAAATATTGTCTAGAGAGCTTATTTGTTGCAGTCGCAATTTTTTTCAGCCAACTTGATATGCCTTGGTATTCTCTGTTGCCGAAATCTCCATTTATAAGAGACTTTGCTGAAAGTGAATGTTAATCTGGCTTAGGTAGAGAAATAAAAAATTGGTAAGCCATGAAATGCAGCACTGAGCACAGAGGTAATCCTCAAAGGAAGAAACAAGGATAGGTTGTGCTAGGGCTTTTTTTCCCCCTCTTCTTGTCCAGCTTTGATTTATGAAGAGGACCTGAAAGTTCTGGAGTCTGTTTTTGCTTTCCAATTTTTTCCTTACTTTTTTATATTAAACCCTGAGAGAATATCTGAAAGAACATGGTCTCATAGCCACACCTATGTAAGGAGAATGTACAATTTTTAATATATACCTAAATATTTTTTTCATATATGCAGATAAGCATAAAAACAGACCTCAGAGCAGACAAGGTTTAGCTAATACATTAAACTTCAATCACTTTTTAAATAATAGTACTGTTAGGTCAGACACTGTGTTAGGGCAGATGTGCTCAAAAAGACCTATTTTTCCAAATTCAGACGGAGCTATGAAAAAGTCTAGTGATCACATACTCTTTGATTATGAGGCAGAAACTAATAATCGTGAAGGATAAAGATATCTAAACAGACTGTTCAACATATGGACTTCTTTACTGGTTATTTTTTTTCCCCCTCAATGCCCAGTTTAATCTGTCACTAACAGGCTTTGGAGATTGTTGTGTCTTTATGAAATCCGCTTGCAGTCTACCCTACCAAACCTGCAGGATGCTCACAATATGTGTTTGAAACCTCACAACAGCACTAAGAATAATACTTATATTATAATAATTCTCAAGTACTCAACTGCTTCTCAAGTTTCCATGCAGTAGGAAAAGCTTAAAACCATCTCACTTTTCATTCTGGAGCTTTTGTTGGATTTAGCAGCTGTATTCAGACTCACAACTATCTCAAGAAATCCCCTCCAAGGGGCATAACTATCTCCTAGGAGAAAAACACAGCCAAACACACTGTAATGCCAAGAACCTACTCATTAACAAGTGCAGAAGAGGAGAACAGATCCAGGGACACTAGCCACATATGCGCTCTCCGGTTTTTACAAACAGGACTGTTTCTTGGGACCTAAAAGCAATTACATCATCCACCTAACCATTTTTCTTTCTAGAAACTTGTATTGCTTTCTGTGAGCCAGAAGGAGAACAAAAGGTTGTTCACAAAGGTCTGTAACAGCTTTATTTGGTGACCAATGGATTTGGCTAAGGATCTCAGAAAGAGGATGAGCTGTGCCAGTGTCACCCCATTTTTTTTCAGGCGGTGTGCAGCTGGCTGTGGGACCAGGTGGGCATGGTGAGAGGCTGAGGATGGAGGTGTACTTGGCTTGGAAGCAGCGTAAATCATGGCTTCAAAGCAACAAAGCAACCTGTTCCATGATTAAATAGGGGAAATGAAAGAATCCAAAGGAGTTCCTGTTTTATCCATGTGCATGTGTGTGTACACTCATCTGACACTCATGCACACGACTAACCACAGGCAAGTACAATTTGAGAGATGTATGGATGACCTGCACACATATGTACTCCTGTAAGCACTGGCATGCAAAAAACACCAACTTCATGTACTGCCATGGAATGGCATGTACATTCTGTGTTTAATACTTGCTGATTGGTTTCACTCCTCAAATTAACCGACTCGGGCAAACCAGAACTAAAGATGCCAGAATATTTCCCTGTCATAAGTGATACTGTGAAGTACACATGATTTCATTAAGTCATCACACCAGTTTTCACTTGAAGAAACAGACAATGATGATGGGATTTCTTTGTGAAAAAACAAGACTTTAGACTTGTTTTAATGAGGAGCCTATAGGGAAATCTCCATCCTTTTTTAGATGGACCACCAGAAGACCTGTAAGAGTAGTATCAAAGCACCTCAATGTGTCAGCGAAGATCTCTGAATAACTTTCCCACAGGTCCCCAATGAAAAGCTGTCATTCCTTTAGTTGACACATTCTTGGCACAACTCAGCACACAGCACTCAAACCCTGCCTGGCAGTTAGCACTGCAATTCACAGCGAGAAGACGCCAACAGGTAAATCTGATTTGGCTTTTCCTGGGCTTCACTCCTGCTCCATACATGTGAAACCTCCTGGTCCGCGCAATAAATGCCCCCTCCTGCCTCACAGGGAGGACAGTGGAGCACGGTTTGCATCCCACTGGACAACAAGAGCATCCGTGCCATAAAATCCATCCCACCTTCCCTTCTACAAACATGCACAGCGGCACCTCAGAGAGAATTAGAGAAGCACAGACTTGTGAACCTTTCCTAGGGAAAGCACCCATGCTTCTCGAGAAGAGCAGGGGCTTTCTTTCTTGAGAATTGTATCTGTATCAATGTTAGCAGTGTTAAATAACCTCTGGCAACCTTAACTTCAATGAATTTGTGGAGTCCTACCTTTGAATATGTGTTTTCTTCTCTGTAGTATCCTGTTCTTTACCATTCAAATGCATGCTCTCTAACAAAAAATATTGAGAAAAGCCCCAACACCTGCTGCATGGTATTCTTTAATCAGAACTGCTCTATTGTCTGTTTCAAGAAACAGACATCAGTCCTTCTCAAGTTACCTTTTGTGTACTACTCTAGTTTATACCACATCTTCTTCCGGCATCTTATCCCTATGCTTGAGGATGTTTGATGTCTTCTCTTATGGAAACAACTTCAGGTACTTGACTATCTTATTGCCTTTCTCTACATCTTCTGTAGTCTGGAGACCACAGATCTACTTCTGTTGGAGATGAGGAGAACCTGAACTAAATGCAATGTTCAAGACGTGGGTTCATCACAGATTTTATTCAGTGGTTTATCATGCCATTCCACCACACTGTTTGGCTGTCTGTTTCCCTCCTAATAATTTTTGGTGTTTGTCATCGAAGAGCTTCCCACTCTGCCTCCAAGATGTTTTTCCATTTGATTAGAGCCAATTTAGAGAACATCCTTGTGGTCATATCTAAGGACATGCCATCTGCAGTACTTTGCAATTATTCACACCACATTTTACCATCATATGCCACTTAGAAATGTGAGAACCTTCTGTATTTCTTCACAGTTACCTGTAGGTTGGACTGACCTCAACAAATGTTCACCATCTACAAATGTTATCAGTTCATTATTAACTCCCTTTTCCAGATCATGTAGTAATATGTTGCACAGCACTGGTCCCATTCTGAGACCTTTGGGACATCATCTCAGAAATTTCAGTAACCAACCTCCTTGAACAAAACAGACAAATTCTCGTTACTTTTATCTTTTAACCAGTAACTAATTTGTAGGATGATTTTTCCCCCTTTCACACACTCATCTAGTTTCTTTCAGAACATTTGCCCGATCTATCCACAGCTCCCAGTTAGTACCCGATTAGCTCTTTGCTCTTGCTAAGGTGGGGCCCCTGTTTCTGCTTTGCTTCGTAAAAAATGTTCCCATTTGTTTTGGCCATACTACGGTTTTACATCTAACCCTGCCAGAATTTACACCTTCTTCTGTCTTCCTTCTTCAGATTTCTCTCCTGCAATTTAAAGACTACATTTTTAACTCCTGAAATCTCATTTACTTGATTAGCAGTGCTAGCTTTTTTCCAGGTGTGGGAGGTACATGCTTTTTTAAAATTGAATTAGATCCACTCTGAGACCCCACTGCACACCTAAACACGCTGCAAGACTCCACATTACCTTCAAGCATTTCAGCTTCGAGCTGCTCCTTTTACTTTCCCTTCTTTTGCTTGCTTCCTAATGTTTATGATATGCCCCTTTCAAACTCGAAAAACACTGTGGTGGATTTTCTGTATGGCATCTCTTTGGTAAAACAGGATTCTCCTATCTCCTCCATGAGAAGACCAGAATCTGCACCACCACAATTTCTGTTCGTATTCAGCCCCTTAAAGTTATAGCAATTGCGGTGAAAAATCTTGCTGTTGAAGACTTGAAAATGTAATGTATGTGAACGGTGAAGACATCTGTATCTAATTCTGTACAAAACTGAGAACCCAATAAATCTATAAAGTATGAGCCTAAATACACACAGCCCAAATGCATCATCACAGATCTTACCCACAGAGCATAATCACATTAGAAAATTATCAGAGAAAAATCAGCATTCATTTTAAGAAAAAAATGTTAAGACAGTTGTCCTTTACACTTTAGAAAGAAAAACCTGGAAGTTTTCTTAAAAAATCAAGGTAGTGAAATGGATCACATTTAACCTATTGAGCCCTAGCCCTACTTTTCCTGAAGAATCTTAGTGAAAATAAAAAAATTAAGAATCATTGTGCTATGCATTTCCCTTTTTATTTTCTGTCATAGATTTTTCTATATTGACAGGAGATCGTCTATTTCCTTTCATCATGTTTATATACAAAGGTATCACAGCTAAAAATATACTAATTTACTCATTTTTGAGCAAAACTGTTTTGGTAAATGAAATAACTCCTTGATGCAATTAGAGTTTAAAAGGTTTGTGCCATTAACTTCAGAGGGCAGCAGGTAGGCTTTTCTACAGACAGTAGCTTTGGACAGTAAGCTAGTGCAGTAAATGTGATAACACCAAATGTCTTCATATGCTACAGGTTTTTATCTTTCTTTTCTTTTTCTATTCAATGAAGTGAAGAGACATCGCTCAAATATTTGAGTTGTCAGGAATACTAGCACTGTCAAGTCCACATAACTGAGGAACAGTGATTTAATTCATTTTCCTCATCAACTAAATTCAGCTTGATGAGTTTGCATCTATTCGTTGTCAGAGCATTGCCTTGATTCTCAGATTTTAAACAGAGATTTCAGTACTGGCTTCAAAAAAGAAAGGAAAAGTTCTGTGAGGAGAGATGTTTGATAGGGAATTAATTAAAGAAAATCAGTGGACCTGGACAACTGATATGAAACCATCCCTCCAGAGCCTTTCTACATAGTACTGCTTAACTTGGTTTAAATTGTTTCTGGTCAGGACTTAAACACGTAGAGTCAGAAGCTCAGGTGGGGCAAAACTACCAGCTCCAGAACCAGTCTTGTGGACCAACTAATAAAGTAGAAAAATGCAAAAACAGAGAAACTAAATTATTTATAGTTTTGTCAGTCAGTTTGGGGGAGGTGTTTTAAGGCTGTACAGATTTTTGTAAATGTTGCTGTTTAAATAATTTTGTCCAAATTTTGTGGAGAAATCCCTGCATTCAGTTGTGAATAAACAGCACCGAATTCTTGATTAAGTTAGTTACCTTCACCTCAGTCCCTGCATTTAGCTTGTGCCCCTGCTTTTTCCAAAAGTAGCAACCAGCTGGGATCCAAAATATCACTTGGGGAACACAACAACAAAAACGAGACATATTTTACCCTGAAGGAGATTTTAGAGAAATTAGGAGAATTCTATCAGGAATGAACTTGGCTCAGCCCACACAGAGGCACGACATGCCCAGTTCGGTAGGGTTTGTTATATCGCCGGTACAAGATAACTTTTTATCTGCTCTCTTCAGATTCACACGTGTATTTCTCCCTACTGCTTTTGGCTCCTGCAGGAGGCCACGCAGAGCTCGCCGGGGCTGGGGGCAGCACTTTGGTGATGATGGAAAGATCAGCAAGATAGAGCCTCAAAAAAGGAAGGTATGAAATGTAAACTCAGCAGGATGTGTAATCAACAGCCTCCTCTCCTTAGAAAATAAAACTCTTACTCAATGGCTGGG
>Ga0065711_1026811_pt1 | contig 59261 bp, 34 predicted proteins | sample Hoacrofraction12_FD_59098 | JGI IMG/M metagenome (GOLD analysis project Ga0065711, IMG submission 59098) | Hoatzin crop microbial communities from Cojedes, Venezuela - Epithelial fraction 12 v2 (version 2) | ecosystem: Host-associated > Birds > Digestive system > Esophagus > Crop | place... | reverse complement strand
GCACAGGAAGTTCTGTCTGAACATGAGGAAGAACTTCTTCCCTCTGAGGGTGACGGAGCCCTGGCACAGGCTGCCCAGGGAGGTTGTGGAGTCTCCTTCTCTGGAGATATTCAAAACCCACCTGGACAAGGTCCTGTGCAGCCTGCTGTAGGTGACCCTGCTTCGGTAGGGAGCTGGACTAGATGACCCACAGAGGTCCCTTCCAACCCCTACCATGCTGTGATTCTGTGATTCTGTGATTCAGGTAGACGAGATAGTGAGGAAGTCCTCAGTTTGACACATGTAAAATTGTCACATATACTACTCAGCTGCAAGCTGCATATGAGCTGCTCTGTAGGGCTGTAACTACAACCTCTTTCCAGTGAAGATAATGAAATATTTAGGTTACGGAATAAGACTCTGAAGTGAGTTGCTGTGTACACTGCCTGTTGTCCATCTTCAGATAAGGTGAATCCAGGCTGAGACAGGCCCAGTGCAGGGGTAAAGGAACAGCAGATGGGGAGGCGAAACAAACGTCAGACTTATTTCTGCTGAATCATTGAGTGGGGGAGATAAGATTGCCCTTGGTAATTTCATTTGCTAAGGTGACTAGTGGCATAGCCTTTCCAAATAATCCAAACTCATGACGACATGAGTCACAGTGGCAAGGTTTGCATTCAAGAGGAACAGCTTTCATTTCTGACTAAAATGACAATGAAAGATGACATTCCCCTGTGTCACATGTATTGCTAAGTTGTGGGAGTCAAATAAACTTCAGTTCTCTCTAAAGGAAGGGAAAATATAGTCCTGCTATATAATGTCTTTCCTTAATGCAGCATGACCCCAGCCTAAATTGATTTAATCATTCAAATAGTATTGCATCATTTCCCTTATTTCTTGTCTAATTTCATTTTAGGCTGAGGGTTTTGCATGTAATCATTATTTTTGCATCAGCATACTTTTCAAAGACAGTTTATTTTATTTCTTAAAATAAATTTATAAGAGAAAACATTAGACCTCTGGCCTCCTTGGATAACAGGACATAGGCAAAGCAATTTTTTATACTTATGTGGTATTTTAGAACATTAAAAAGGCATTGGCTATAAAGTTTTATGTGTCTTTATATTTTTATGCAGACCTGCAGCTGAAACATTTACATAGCAGCATACTCTGGGTTATTTGATATTATTATTCTCCTATACCACAGTGTGAAAAATACATATGACACTTTTTTTACTCACTAAGGTTTACATAAATGCTTGCTAGAGGGTCTTTGATTTTTTAGTCATTAATGAATCCCAAGGTCTAGTTATGAGGCAGTATAAGTAAACAGCCACTTAAAAATGATAAAACTGTAGGATTTCATACCTTCCTTGGAGAACACAGCATAATTTCAAGGGTCTGTGACCCATCTTGTGCGTGTGGTTTAATTAATTTAGGACAGAATTGGTTTAAAAATCTTCAGAAATAGGTAAAGTGAGAAGCAAACTGAGAGGCAACTAATAATAACACTTCAGTTAAGCTTTAAACTAGTACAAGCATCTACAAAAGAAGTTGCTGCTTTCAGTGAGTCCTGATCTATGCATATAAGATGAGCTCTTCAGAGCTGATGTAGGGATACATCCATTCAATATTATTATTCTCCTATACAATAGTATTAAACATACATAAGATTTTCATCTCCTAATGTTTACACAAATACTTGTGTTGAGTACTTTGCTAGTCACTACTGATTCCCCAAGTTTTAAGCCCTTCCCAGACATTGACCCTCCAGCAGAAGGGGAGATGTGAGCACAAGGGGAGTGACTGTCCTGTCTCCTGCAGAGTGAGGCCCTCAAATTCCCTCTCAGAAAATAAAGAAGAAACCAGAAGTTGGCAGGAAAAAAAAACCAACAACCCAGGGCTTAAAATGGCTGTTGTTGAAACCTGGCAACAAGGATCTTTTAGAACTTGATTAAAAAAAAGGAGAAAAGAAATGAAACCATCTCATGCCAGCTCAGCAGCATGGAGGCCAGATTTGTTTAAGCTGAGGAATGGGCATATTTGCCTTCAACTCTTTCGAAACAGGTGACACATATTGTGCCAGAAATAATTTACTGACACAATTATTGTTTCTTCAAGTCAATGTTTGACCTAGACCTAGGGCTAAGTGTGTTTACTCTCCTAACACAATCTCCAGTCATTTTTTTCCCCAAAGGTGAGGAAGTTTAGAGTGAGAAAAAGAATTAATGTGCACAGGCATACAGAAAGTTTACAAGTTGGTGGCAATCCAAAGATAAAAATATTTGAAACACTGTGCAAGCACATACACATACCTACTTGAGAGTCAGAGCCTGTTTGCACAGCCAAAAACTTGTCCTAGCAGCCTAGTCTAGAAAAATCCTTCCTCTGCTTCAGCTCCTTTCCAGCTGAGAGGCTGCATATAAATATACCACGACTGTCAAAACAGATCAGGGTCTTTGACTACAATTAACATTAAGAAAATAGATACTGAGGATTTTTTTTTTTTTTTAATACCTTTCAAAATTCTGGGAGGAAGGCATGTAGATCTACAGGAAAGCACAGGCTGTCCTCAGGATTTGACCAAATTGCAAATACACCTTTCCTATGAAAAAGTCTTTTGTGTAAAGTCTTTAACTTATTTTCAAATTATTTCTGTATTTTCAGCAGAAGCTACTAAGTATTCCAGTCTCTCTTTTTACTAGTTTTACATAGTCTTTCTTGCTGTCTGTTCCTTTTGTTTGCTAACTGTCCCTTCTTTTACTGTGTACTTATTAAACCTTTGACCTTCTTTCGTCAACTCACCTAGAAAAAAAGGTAGTTAGAAAATTACATGGAATTCTTCTAACTTCAGTAACAATTGTGACTGATACATACTCTCCAGGAGAAGGGACAGAACAGTTCTTGACACATTTTTTACTTGAGTAACACTAAATCTTCTTGCCGTATGTCTCACATGATTTCACTTTGTATTAATAATTTCAGATATAATTTTTTGTTTTATTTGTGTTAGTTTACTTCTTTTTCAACTATTTGATCCAAATGCCCTGGTTCTACTTGGTATTAATACCATTGTTCTCCCCTCCATTTTTTTCCTCTCCTTTGGTGGCTGTTTTCACTCTCCTGTATATCAAAAAAGATAGACTTCAGTATCCTCTTAGAAGACACTCTTTATGCTGAAAATAAATATTCATTAGACACCTTTCTGATGTCAAAGATGAACTATAGTATATTTTACAGTAATTGGTTTTGGTCTCTGTAAAGAAGCTTTTTTCCTGTAATAGAAGTAGTAACTTCAGTTCAGTTAGATCAAAATTTACTCCAACAATTTCCCCATGTCAACTTGTTTCTTTCCTACTGTGCTCTGGAGAGAATTACAGCAGTCTGCTGAATAACTGGAGTGGGTACAAATCCTATGTACTTCTCTGGATACTGAAGTGTGCCGGAATAGTCAGACCTTTGGTCAGAAACACATTTACATTACGACTCTGCCTTCTCACAATTTCTCCATTAGTAGATATTTAAAAAAAACCAAGAATAACGATTCCCATCTGACTTACTCATTTATATTCATCTGAACAAGGGAAGTGAAAATATGTAGTGCCTTTGCACTCAGAAAATATTTAATTATTTTGTGCACAGCCAAATTGTTAAATTCTCAGCCATGAAAGGACTCCTTTACAATTCAGATGTCCACCCTCACTGAAATTGTTGCAGTGAAATACAAACAAAAACAAATTTAAAATTTTAGAATTTTCTTTCAAAGTAGTCAGGAATACCTGAGTCCATAATTACTAAAAGAGTAATTGAAACTTAGTGAGGAGCACTACGAATGACAGATTTTCTGTCAAGGTGCAATGGAAGGTGCAATGAAACTTTCTGCTGTAACCCTTCATCTCATGTAGGTAGGAAATAACTTTCTAGGGAGAAAGCACTGGGCCAAACCCAAATAACTAAATCAATGTTTTGCAAGGGAAAAATGGACTGTTTCAACCTGCATGCCTCAAATACAAATGCAGGCTAATGTGAAAAATACGTGGCTTTATGCAACTACTTGAAGCCTATGTAGAACACATGGACAACTCCATGCAACAGTGGAGGTCATTGATAATGGGTGGAGGAGAATAAGAGAAGAGATGTGAAGGTTTTAAGAAGTCTATATAGTATACTTCATAAGATCTCCCAGCAAGAGATACATGGCACCAAGTATTCACAATCACTTAAAAAACACTTCTTGTCCTATCTGAAGTTGTCAGTTATAGTGATGGGCTGGTTTGCTGTGGGATTCATTTTCCAAAACCACCCCTTACTGGGTACTGTCATGTTGCTCTGTGTGCAGTACTGGACTCTGCAGTGTTACAGATAGATCAAGAGCTTGGGTAATACTTAACGACTAGGTGAGGTAAATTTATGAAACTTTTTGAAAATGTGACTATCAAGGACAGTCAGCTGATTTTGCAGTGGGAAGATCTGAATAGCAAAACTCAACTTGTCTCAGAAGAGCAATTATGATTCATTGATATAACCATTTAAGAGAAGTTCAGTCATAAATCATAGCTGTAGTCAATGATAGTGAACCTAGATTTAAAGCTTGACTTCTCTGTTGTCAGGGTGAATAATCTGAGGGCCTGAGTTCATGGCAGCAACCTCAGATGGGCCATCTTGATGTGATCGAGAACTGAACACAGATTTAAGGCATGCATATATTTGCAGTTTTCCACAAGGTAAGGACAAAGAGTATTTTATGGGTTCAAACCGCAGATATGCGAATACAGGAGCTGTGGGAGGGAAGGTTTCAAAAAACACAGAAAAACTGGAGATGAAATCTTACACTTGTGAGATCTGCCAGTTCCAGAAGTAAAGCAAAAAGATGCAGAGAAGAGGTTTTCAAGACCTGGATAGAACAGGGACTTTTCTTCTTCTGTTAAAATGTCTGATGTTAAACAGGAAACAAAAGAGAGGATTTGGATTACAATGAGGCATATTGTGTCTGCGCCAAAGTAGGATCAAATTAAGTAGTATATTGTCTTGGAAAGCTTTAGTTCTGGCAGTTGAATAAAGTCGATATTCTTCAGATCATTTCTTGGAAAAAAATTAAAAATGCAGAGTTTGAGCTTTATCTCATATGTGACCCAAGAATGTAGGCCTTTTACTTCTTATTCTAGATTAAATCCTGTTATATGGCTGTCTTCTGAAGGATTTAATGGCTCCAAGGATTCATGCTTGTACAGCATTCTTCACCTCTGAAAATCAGCCCAAGTCTTAGTTTAGCAGTGTTACCCTTTGAGTATTTCATGGCCTGTGTAAAGTGGGTTAGGACTTTGCTCGTTCCCTTGTCAACCCATATGAATCCTGGCCGAAATAAATGTCCTGTCTTATTGGCATGGATCACTAAAAAAATCTTAGCCTTACTGAGGGTATCGTGAATGAAGGGCTTTTCCAGCCTCAGCACTATTTTTATTCCAAAGACTGGAATATTTTGGAGCAAAATGTGGAGAACATGACAACAGTTCCTGGCTGCTGCTGCTGCCTACACTATGTCTGCGTTGCGGGCAAATAATAGCTCCACAGCTGTGCTTTGCAAAGAAGATAAGTGTTGTCTTCTGAATTAGTGGATGGTTAAGAGAATAGAGTCAGGAATGTGTTCATGATTTCCATGCAAAATAAGCTGAAGGTTTCTGAGGGTTCACAGAGGTGATAATAAGAAAATAGAACAAAAGAAAAAGTGTTTTCAGTGTTCAAGGTCTTAATTTCAGAGCTACAATTTTCACAACGTGCTTGATTTTACTCCAGCGAAGGATCTTTTTTTTTACTATGGACTTCGGTGGATTTAAGATCACACTGCAGAAGTTGACCACGTAGCAGAAAACAGAAAAGCAGGAACTGATATGGATTTGTCCCACTATTGCTAAATATTTTTTAAATTAAATACGCATATTTTTTCACTTAGGTTTACTCTAAGTATTTCTGTAAATTTTTCACTTCTCTGTTCCACTTTTTTAACAAGTGATTCCACTCGCAGATCAGCCTGAAAAGCATGAAATAAATGTGAGCATCCAATTTTCTAAATTAACATTTTGAAAATATTCAACAGTTCTTCTCAATAAAGTTTGAATCCATTATTTATTTTATTTTGTAAGACAAAGCTAATTTGTTATTTACTGTGAATTTATTTTCTGTTGAGCAAATCCAGATAGTTCCAACTCGAACTGTCATTGAAATAAAGATTCAGTCATTACAATTTCAATATTCTGAATATAATCATCCATGAAGCAAATGAAGAACAAGCAAAATTGGAGAGGTACAGTGAATTCTTTCTCTGGAAATCAAACTCTACCAATAAAGTCTTTTTTTTTTTTTTCCATGAAAAAAGATGTATTTGCGGTTCCATAGAATTAGCTGCATGATTAATAGAAATAAATTTTGCTATGGTTATTTTTATATTGTCAGGGTGCAGTGACAGAGCTTTTTTGATATTTGTGAGTCAGTGACTGTACAGATCAGCACTTCCTGTTGAATAATTGTATTAGAAAATGATGCGAGCAGAGGTGAGAAAGCTGCTGCCAAGAAAAACACAGGATAGCAATGAGAAATACGAAAATAATAAATAGCCCAGGATGCCCTGATGTACCTAAAATTATGTAGCTGCAAATATATTAAATGTCAGTGATGCCAATTTCAGTGAGAAAGCATCACAGAAGATAGCATGACTTTATGCATAACAATTTGTGTAGGTGAGAAAATCAAGATATTTTGTTGGTTTACAGACACTGAAATCAAAATTTCTCCCTGTAAAAATAATACAAAGGTCATAAAGAAAGTATAAAATTTTGTTGGATTTAAACTTTCGAAGGATATGTCATTCAAATCTGAAATAAAATATACAGCAATAGATGTCTTTAGTAGTACTTTTTTAGTGTTGCAACTGACTCCAGTTAGGTCCAAAACCCTCTCAAAGTCAAGTTCACTACAGACCAGGGCCTGAAATTTTCAGCGTGGCTAGTGGCCTGCTGCAAAAAAGAAAATCACATAATTTACTGTCATGCATTGTCAACGTGCTTGAAGGTTTTTGGACATCTTAGGCCAAATTCTGTCTTCAGATAAATGTGTACTAAATCCAATTTTTGCTTTGAAGATTTATTTTAGTGTTACTGATTGCATGATGTCATCTGCTACTTTATTTGTTTATCTTACTTACATAAGCACTTACACTTACCCACATATATTCACACCTGACTTCGTAGTGATGGTTCAGGGAATCTGTTTATGTGGAATTTATGAATTCTGGGAAGAGGTCTAAAATTGTTCCTTAATTGGATGCTTTGATATATACTGAATCCTGTGCAGTCTGTCATTGGCACCATTTTCTCTTGAAATAGCAGAAAGCAGTTAAAGCTTGATGACCATGCAGGCACGTGGACCACAGTCATGGACTACCATCATGGACCACCATGAAACATAGCCACTGTTTTGGGACAAAATCACAGGGTAACACTTCACTACCCTCCTGAGGGTGATCTGGGAGTAATTTTCAAATGGGCCTTGAAATTATAAAAGGGAAGATCCCTGTGTGAGGTGTTTGAAAAAAGCTTTAGGTGGGAGAAAGAAAAGGAGAAGGGATACTTTAATTATATATAGCTCCTCTTCAACTACGAGACCAGTAAGAGAAGAAGGAAACTCATAGGTCAGGTGAGATAGCGATCCTTGCTTAGCAGAACAGAAACATGGCACGGAAAGGACTGATAGGGTCAAGATTTGTGTGTAAAAGTAATGCAGAAAATGAAGAAAAGAAATATCTACAGATTTTTATTATTAAATCCAGATTGATGCCTTCGTTACCCCAGCCAAAGCAAAGAGTGGCTAATGAGCATCTAAAGCCAGATGTCTGTTTCTTTTGAAGTGTTGTGTGTCTATCTCCAGTCATTCATTTCGGAGAGGTTACTTTGAAAAAATCTGGTTTAAATATTCATCCTAAAAAAGACATCAATGAGAAGAGGGTTCCCAGGCTTGGGTCCTAGGTGCTTTTATGAGGAGCCCCGCAACAGCTATGCTGTATCCTCATTTCCAAGGGTGAGGAGGCAACAGCAAATGTTCAGCAAGGAAACCTGGTTCAGAGCAAAGGTGAGCCACTCACCCACCTCATTTTGATATAGGAAAGCTTGAAAACATCATATTTGATGCAGAGACCCAAATGCTGCAACTTGGTGACAGTGTCTCTGGCTGAGTCCTAGGGGTGCAATTTGAGACCCAGAATTGCCAAGAGGATTTCTTCTGGGCAGGATAAGACAGTGAATGGCCTCTCAAGCTTCCTGTTAATGTTTTGTCCATTATTGTTATTATCACCATTGTTGGTGTTCTTAAACAGAACTTTAAACTACATGGAATCTCATAACAATAAATGACACATTTGGTATACTACCTGTTTAATACTGCAGTAATTGGTTGTGATTAGATATAACTAATAAGAAGACTTCTTGCCAACATGTTCTTTTTAATTAAGTATTTCATAGCTTCCAGTAAAAGCAAAATATTTTCTGAGTTGTTATATTAGCTTGGGACACCAGCCCTAATGATGTATTTTTTTCTACTTTTCTCAGAAGTTACCTTTTCATTTTGTTCCTCACAAGAACTAAAGGCTACTGATGTCACTTTCTTCTAACAATTGTACTGACTCTCTTTTACTTTAGATATAATCATTCAGATTTTGATGCTTTGCATGTTCCTCTTCCTGTTCCTTCTAAGGCTGTTCCCAAAGAAGCTTAGGATTCAACCAAATGACTCCCACCGATTTCATGAGTAATGGCATCATACTTGCTTTTTTTCCAAATTCATCACAAAATGAGCTTGAAAGCTTGAAGAATTTTGAAAAGTCCAGTCTTTCTCCACTTCTGAATTACATTCCACCATTACTAACATACATTTTCGATATTAAATGAATCAACAAACACCAGAGCTCTGACCAGGTTATTGGCTTGTTTAGAGGTTAAGGACATAGACAGAAAGTTCAGCACTTCTCCCCGGCCTCCATAGTTCTCTGGAACATGTGAGCTCTTGCAGGAAATGTCATAATTTGCTCATCAAAAAAACAAGTTTCTTATTTCCATTCCGTTCACCCCATATCAGATCTTTGAGGTTCATCAAATATTAATACCTACTTGAATAAGGTGTTCTTTAATGACCTACCTAACAATTATTAGGAGAATTTTCAAGACTAGTGGTTCCCACTTCTGCTTCATTTTGGCACTGTCAATTTTCATTCCCTCACTCTGTGTCTGCACTCACTGTGGATGATTTTTAGGGCTTAAACAACCAAAAACTTTCTGCTACTGCCTGTTTGGAGCCTCCTATCTCCTAGCATAGCCCACCCTAATCCAGAGATGTGATCCTGCCTACACCAAAACCAGCTGGAAGAAACATAACCCAACCTGCTTCTCTGAGACTCAAAGTGTTCATTCCTTGTATGCATTAGTGTGTCCTGAAGCTGGGATGGGGAATTATCTTTTTTTGTTTTTTAAGGAAAAGGATTGAGGATGGTAGCCTACCAAGAACCAACCATAGATCGAAAACGCTTACGAAGATGTCAGCAGCAAGAGGTGCTGCCCAGCTATCTCTTTAGAGATCCTAGTCTAATCAATCACTGGAATTCATCCATAGCTTGGGTGCTTAATCAAAATGAACAGATGTTCAGCGGTTGAAAAGGAACTGCAGGTTGAGTTTCAGCCCATTTCTTGTATTTATTTTGATTGTGATGATTTTTCCAAGCTAAGACGAAAGAAATGAGTAAATCTTTCCCCATCTGTAGCAGCAGGAAGAAAATACTTCAAGAACACACATATCTTCTGAAAACTGCTTTTTTCACAGTTCTTAGGCCACAGCTTTCAGTTCCTCAAATGATTCATTTCAAAGTCATGTTGACACAGAAAGCTGAGCAGATATTGTTTGCAGAAGTGAAGAAACAATCTTAATAGAAATGCTCGATTTTTCCAGGGTCACTTTATACCCTTTTACAGTAGGGTTGCAGCCTCGTGCTGGTCAGCAGAGATTCCTTCAGGGAGGCATTTAGGATATTTGTAGATTATAGGAGAGAAAAGAGGTATAATATGTAATAGAAACACTCTGGCAATTAGACCATTTATTATTTTTAGCTGTAGACTGGTGGTAAATATGGCTTTTCTGGGATTGCTCTTGGCAAACAAACTAACTATAGAAATGCAAAGTTGTGGAATTTCCATTTCATTTCTTGCCTCATTAATTTCATTAACTTACAAATAGATGAATACATAAAATTAAAAAGTAATTTCCTTTTAATATTTTTAAATTACTCTCTCCAAGTATTCAAACCTTTTAATCTGTTCTTTTAAGGTCTCCATCTAATTGCTTTTACAGAGACATAATTGAGCTTTTGTGAATCAGATATCAGTGTGATTGATTATAAGCAAGCTAATCAGAGGCTGCCATTCAGAAGATAAATGCAATTGTTTCTAAAATATTTGCTTTCAGTCTGTGGCATTTCACTAACTTGGCAGCATGTATGAAATGATGTGTGGGTGGGGTGTGTGAAGGTGTGGATTTATGTGGGGAAATCAAACCTAGCTGTGGAGGAAAGGCTATTTCTTTTTTTTTCTTATACAAGGACAGATTGCATGGGAATTATAGTGTTTCCCATTTAATAGAAGTAGCCTTCATTTTGATGTTTTTCACAACAGTGACAAATGGCAGCTAAAAAGAAAGGGGAGAGTGTAATCAATCTTTATACTTTTAAAAATAGTTGAAAACTAAGATGAAAGCTAAACCATTTCAGAAAATAAATAAATAGTTTGAAACAAACAATTATTCGGAAGATAAGAAGAGTACAGAAGATGACATGGGACTAAGTGCTGGTGGGTCTTGGAGGAGGCAAAAACTACTGTTCTGCTTTTCTTGCCTGTTTGGGACTCCGGTTTCCATGGACACAGTACTGCAACACGTATGTCCAGAAAGGAGAATATTCCCCTGAAAGGCCACAGAGTGAGTCTGAGAGCAGAAAATGTGTGAGGAAGAAATTAGGAAGAAAAATTGAACTCTCTTCTAAGAATTCCCAGGTATTGGTGACTGTTAGGTAGCAACAGTGCCAAAGGCTGCAGATGTAGTTCAGACTAGAAATCATCTAGCTATTTAACATTTATTTAATGTTAATATTTTACTTATGCATTAGTATAATGTTAATATTTATTAATACTACTGGAAATGGCATAAAAATAAAATTTGACACCATTATATTTTAGCGAGATTTCATAGATATTAGAATAATAAGCTACCAAACTACATAATGCATAAACTTCTGCCGTATCCTCAGGAGTCTGTTCTAAAAGCTCATATTATAAACGAAAGATGAAAATAAGGAGTCTTGAACATTTTGCTGAACTCAATGGAAATCAGCTCCTGGGAGGATTAGATCAGACTCTGCTAGGTACACTTTTGGTGATGGAAGACTTGGAAGGGAAAACTCGGCACTTCTCAAATTATGTGAGTTGAGAAATAAACAGGTCAGAATTGAAAAATGGTCACTTATTCTGCTATTCAAATGACCCGCACAGGGCCTCAGCTGGATTTACAGATTTTATTTTGAGGCATTCTTTATCGGGCTTGGTTTTGTGCCTGTAGAAAATGCCAACCAAATGTTTTCTCAGTGACACAGCTGAGGGTAGAAATTCTGTTATTGCAATGCATGGTTATTGGAAAAAAGACACGTACATATGCTGGCACTTTTAGAATTTCACAAAACTCACCATTCTTCCTTTTTAAATCAAGTATTAATCTGGCTTGGGTTCAATGTGTGCTTTAAACTAATGCACCATAATGAAAAGTCATGGCAAGATTACTTAGGGAGAAGTTTTTTAGATTTAGCTGAACTGCACTGTTTTCAGAATTTTAATGAAGATACTCAGGAGCATATTTTTCGTGTAATGCCTGGCAGTAGTCCAGCGGGATTCCCATTAAAATCACCTGGTCTGAAATTTAAGACCCTCCTGCTTGAAAACTATAATTTTCAATTAACATATTATTCTTTCGTAACAGATTCTTTATGTATTTTGTATTTATTATATCAGAATTGGCAGATTCTTTATGTATTTTGTATTTATTATATCAGAATTGAACACCATTCTTTGAAGAGGTGAAAGAATAGGATAACACAAGTTTATTTTTAGTTTTTACCATAGCTGCAAAGGACAAATTGGAACAGGAATTTTTTGGAGAACCGCACAAAAATGATGTGACAGCTAAAATATACATTGATTTTAGGAAACCACTTTTAAGAATGTGGTGAATACTTGTTCCTCTGAAGTTTTCACAGCCAAGGTTTCCTGCATATCCAGACAATTACTGATTATGTATACCTCATTTTTCATTATAATCGCATAACACAATTTTTAGTCACTTCCTAAGATCCTTTTATGATGGTATCTTGATAGAACTGTCTAATCCAAGTTGCAGCTTCCCCACATGGGATTTATGAGGCCTGCTATTACACTGTTTTCTTGGATTGGGGATGAAGGTCTAATTGTTGCACCATGCCTGAGATGTCTCATTTGTTTCTGATTTTGTCTCTGTGCTTGCCTACCCAAGACTTCAAAACATCAGCAGTAGCATTTTCAGGAGCACTATGCCACTCACAGATATTTGTATTAGTGCCTTCGTTGTTGTCCCTTTGCAGATGTTGAAACATTACATGGTTCAGCAGCAGGTTTGTCTTTCTGTTGCACCCAAACACACTATGGAAGCTAAGCTCTTTTTATTTTCCCTTTGGAAAATAAATTTTTAAAAATAAATAATTTTCCCATGTGTGAGCTGCTCCTGTTTCAGTTCCCAGGACTCCGTTTTCTCTCTTTGAGACACTGAAAACCTATCAATATCTTTCCACTCTCACTGACTTCTAAACATAGGCCCAGCTCGGACCATTCTTTTTGTGTGTGTCCTTCTCCAGCAACTTTCTTTCCTACATTTTAAGTCTTACACTTGTCTAACACAGACTTCATAAACTCATCACGCTCCATTGTTTCTGACATCTTCATTTACTGCTCCACCTCTTTGGTCCATTTTTCACTCTATGCTTTTTCTGTACTCTTGTAAAGGCTATTCAAAAGGAGATTAAAATCTACAGCTGCTCATGTTGGTGTTTCTTCTACTGGTCCTTTCCCCAGCAGATCCTTCATAGGTTGATTCCCTCAAAGCACTATTCTGTATCTGCCAGTCCCTGAACAGACGGTAAGGTGGTCAGTAACAGTGGTCCAAATTTCAAGGCACCATCCCTTCGAAAGAGAATGGAAATGCCTTAAAAAAATCTGACTTGCTGCTGGAGAAGTCAGGACTTCAGATGGGTCATGAGAAAATAAGAGCAGAGAGCCAGTGCCCAAAGCAAAATTTAAAGGATAGATGTTTCCCTCTCTGCTCCTTGATCCACCACTTTGAGATAAGAAAGGCAATGAGCATGAGCTTGGAGTGCACAAGGTGATGCTGGCAGCCAGAAAACATCTGCAAGCAAGACAAAAATTCAGTTTGCTGGGAACATTTTTGTCAACACTGAGACTGCCAAAATAAAGCTAACCTCCAGTGAGGGTCAGGGAGAAAAAGTACTAAAATGCCAGCAAAACTGGGAAATGCTGTCAAGGCATCTGACAAGCTCAGCAAATACCAGAATTGCCTCCCCAGTGAAGTTTAATTAAAAAGTCTATTGTTTCCATTATTGCTTGATGATTCCTCCAAAAGTAGAGCAAAACTTTATTTTAGAGGTTAATTGTTCTTGGATACTTTAAAGGGATATGAGAGTATTTTCCTCTCTCTCATTTGGTAACTGATCCATTAAGGATAGTGAAGCAAATGGTGGTGTAAGAATTAGTGAAAACTATTTAAGTCACAGAAGAAAGCATACCATGTCAGATGTCATCGGTGCTGTTGCATGAAAACCAGTCTACTAGCAAATTAAATTAACTTTCTGTGCTGGAAGATACTTGTCAATGACTTCTCCACATTTGCTCCTGAATTGTAACTGAGACTCAGCATGAGGAAATGGTGCAGTTGTTTTTGTAAGAAAATGAGAAAATGCATCCATTAAGACATAGCACTCACTGCACTGCCCAGAAAGCTTGATTCTGCTCCCTTATACTTGTGTATGCTAATTACCATGCTGGGTTTGTCATCTATCTAATATGCCATGCATCAAAACTCAAGATTCAACATTAAAACCTCATGTTAATGGAAAAAAGAGTGATAAATTAATATTTTTTTTCAACGTGATGAGTAGTGAAATAGACTATTGCATGTGGGGAATACATATTATTTAATATTAGGAAGAGAAAAGAGTTTAAGAAGTGTTGTTACTCACAGGTCCCTACATCAGCTTAATTTCCTACCAACTTCATGCCTTCCAGAAGTACATTAATCAGTTTCCTAATATCTGATGTGTGAAGTTACTCTTTCTTATTTCTTTCTCAAAAAACTAAGTGGCAACTTTTATAAATATCATAAAAGGAAGAATTTCTAACAGTACCAAAACAAAAGTCAGTAGGATTTCTGGTTCCGAGTCATGTAGACTCAGACATTTAACTACAGTTAAGGCACCTTATTTCCTTGTTAAGATATGTGCCATGACCTGCGCCACCCAAACTGATGCAGTTTATAGACGTTACCCAGGTTATGCGAGTCTAGGACATACTGAAAATGTCTCTGAGATAATAAAGATACTTCAGTAATAATTTTACTAATAGACAGTCATAGCAGTACAGAAAATGTAGCAATTTCAGTCTCTTGAAAAAACAATATTGTTACCTACTCCACAACTAAAGATGTTTTGCATGTTGCAGATAGTGTCAACATTGAATGAGCAGAAGAAAAAGAGCCTGAATAAGCACCGTATTTTAACTTCCTAGGATTTCCTGTAAATAAATTATTTTAAGCGGGTACCTGTGCAGGTCTTTCCATGTGTATGCTCAGAGGCATATCTGCAAGGTGTTAATATTTCTTAGGCTAATATTTTTGACAGACAGTCTCTGCTGGTCATCTCTACTCTCGTCTAAGTGCCGATGGGTTTTGGATGTTTTGGCAAATGCATGCTCAAGTGTGAGGTGCAATTGATGTGCTGGCTGGGTGACCTTGCAGTATATGCTATTTTTACATCACAAATGTTTATTTGCTTTACATGTACCGCTCCTCTATCTATTCATTTCTCAGATCATTTTCTGAATATGCATCTATATCACATCTTCTTTTAATTTATTATTATCACCACTTTCTACATATTACTGTTACTATGAGTAGTGTTCATTTTCCCACTCAACTTTTATCTCCTTTTTTCCTGATTATGTGGCCGTATTTAACATTAGAAATAGGTTACCTGAGCATACAAGAAATATATGAACTCCATTTTTTTATAGTTTTAAAAAGACATTCTTCATGTTTCACTGAAATTTTTACCAGGTACTCTTAGGTATTGCTGCTTATTTATTTTTTCCTTTCAAATACACACAGAGGATAGGGAAACTCGTTTAAAGCCTTGGGCTCTCAGTAACTTCAATCCTTTAACCTTATTCTTGCAGTTTTTGAATGGGTTTGAACCAATGACCTGGTGGCAAAAGATCATTTTCCATCAGGAACATTTGTCTTTCTGATATTGCCTTTACAGCTTTGCTCTATGTGGCATTTTCTTTTGCTCAGGCCCATCTGTGTATGTGTGAAGGTTAACCGTGGGAATCACTCACCATCTTCTTTCCTCTTGTTAGTGTGAACTACCAGTACGCAGCAACGATTTTTGACACAGCAGTGTCTTCATTCGTTCATTTACTGGCATCGAGGAAATAGATCTCCTTAGGAGAAGATGATGGCATCTGACCTGCTAGAAAAGCAGAGATTTAATGTTCTGGGATGGGAATTGGAGCAGAGACCCTGGAAGATGCACACAATTTGGCGCGCCCTTTGCAATGACCTGTCAAAACCAATCATGTCTTTCCTAAACAAGTAAAATTGTCAGTATTGATAACCGAGTGAAAATGATTCCTGGGTGAAAAATAGATGCAGCACTTACTTAAGGCACAGTCCACAGAAGCCAAAAGAAAATGGCTTCTAATTCTTTTCTGCTTTTCTGTCATCAGTGATTCTCTTTTGGGGGCTTTAAAAACTACAAAAGAACTGGAAAAGAGGAGATCTCCTGAGGAAACAATAAAGCAATATATATATTTTTTTAAGTCTTTGCACAGTGGAGAGAAGATACAGACTAATGATTTGTAGTAAAAATGTATTATACCAAGCACCTTGCTGAAAAATAAACATTTATGCTCTATTTTAAATTAATTCCACAAAAATTCTTTTTCAAGTAATGGATTTCTTTTCTTTCTGGTTAAATCTTGAATTACTAGAAGTGGTAGAACTACTAAGGAAAGAAACACTCTTGCAGGTGAGCTTGAAGATCCCAATAATTCAGTTTATTCAAGTACTCATATTTGGTTTATTATTTGTAATCTAACAATCATCACGCTCAATTTAAAACCTTTCATTTTCTCTCTAATGCATATCTCCATGAAAATGAACAGCTCAGAAGACTTAGAAGCTACAGACACGATAGAGGACAATAAGTCTTCAGCAATGCCTTTTTAGAAGCTCAGTGTATTAGCCTTTAAAAATGTTTGTAAGATTTCACTTGAAAAGGAAATTATGTCAATGGGCATCAATGATTTTGGAGGCTTCATATAGCCTCACAGATATTTATAGTGTTAACAAGATCAGTGACATTGTTAGGAACTAGTGTATCAAAAGTCTCATCTGCCCTGCTAACAGCAGAAAACAGAAAGTGTTTCCATGTAAGGACGTTGCAGGATTCTAGGTGGTCTTCTACAAATAATTTTGCGGGTGTCATGAAATTCCGATATGTCTAGCAAGATGTTTTATTTCATAAAGCATGGTATTGGTTGGAAAAGAGAAAAAGGTGAGATGTGCAAGTGTTTCTTTACATTGTAAATTCTCCAACAGCAGGTTTTCTGCTGCCATCCACAATTTTCTTCTTTAATCAAATTGGTCAGTGATAGAGATTTTAAACATCCTTGTGTTTTTATGATTTCGGTGTTTTGGTAAATTCTGGGGATAAAATAAACCAGTGATTTCTGCCTTATTTCCTTTCCTTTTTTTTTTTCTAATGTAGGCAATTTCATTCCCAACTGTTTATAATGATAAATTATGTAAACCTTAAAAAAAGAAGAGTGATATAATGACAGAGAGAGCAACAAACTATGACTCTAAAGAATAATGATTCATAGTTACCCAGACTTTTTACTGTAGAGTTATAAGCTCTATGTGTGATGTTGAAATCATTGGTTGTGTCCATTGTTGGCAAGTGATGAAATATCAGCTTATTTATATTATTAATCTCCCATGTAATTCCACTGCTGTCGAGGGTGATACAAACCTAAACTCTGTTTCAGAATCTGCAGTACCAGCAATTGGAGCCCAGCAACAAAGAACTGATTTTCACCTACATAATTTCCTACTTTGTTTTCTTACCAGAACTCTGATGCCAAAGCACATTGGTACCTAAGTCCTTTGCGAGACATCCTTGCGTCTACAAAATGTAGTTTAGCAGGTAACAAAGCACATTGTTTCATTGGGGTCATGTTACCTAATCAGGACCTAAATGTAATTATTCACAGTCAAAATAAACACACTTTTAGAAAGTGGTTGTATTCCAGACTTTAAGAGATCAACAAGAGGAGTGCTTTTTGCAGATGTTTTCAGTATGTCATCATCCACATCAAATATTTGTTAAAGCTTTCTAGAATTAACTTACTCAAAAAAAGATCAAGAACTAATAAAGTTATGAAAAAGGGATAGAGTGCACGTGCAAAAGAGAAGAAAGTGAAGACAGGATAAAAAGAAAGAAATGGAGAAAAAGAGAAAGAACAAAAGAAAGAGAAAAAGGAAAGAAACTTATGGTATTTAATATCTGTAATTACTGTGCTCTGTATAAAGGCTTCGTTTTTTCATTAGAGACTTTAAGATAGTTGATACTGAAAACAATATTTCAAATTCATTCTTTTCCTCCTTTTTCTTTGAATTCTTCATTATGTAAAATGTGTACTCCAATGCTCTTGAAATGTTTTGTTCTCTTCATTAAATTGCTCCATTTTTATTTTAATGCCCTTGTAGTCTGGATAATCTCTAATAATGCCTGCCTATCTGCTAAGAACAAATGTTCTTTCAGAGCCTGTTTTCCATTTCCTTTTTCAAATTCCTTTTCTAAGTGAAAATGTAGTTTAGTTTGCCTGCTTGTTTCTTTTAAATATCTGCCTGCTTGTGTTTCTTAAGCAGATTTCTTACACCCGAACAGTGCCCATTAGTCAGGTCTACACTCACTTAACTTGCCCAGATCTGGCCAAAGACAAGGGCAGTAGGTGAATACTAGATATTATAGATGAAAAATTGAATAACCATTATTTTTATTTCATAAATATTAATTTGTATGCCCTTGCCTTGAGATCTAAAAATGAGCATTTACAAGAATGTTACTAAAGTAAACGTCACTCCTGTTGATATTTTTGAAATGCCAGATTGCTTAATCAGGATAATACATAGGTAGAATTTCCCGTGTCAATTTATCAAACATTGTGTACCTTTAGGCTTCTGTTTTGCAGGACAGCAGAGGAAAGAAAGCCAGAGGAGCAGCTCAGGCCACTGAAACCCATGTCTTTCTACTCCTTTCTGCTCCCCAAAGTACGCTGAGCAAATGGCTAGTTAGCTAGAAAAGTTCTTTTGATATAAGCTTATAGGTCTTCACTTTAGGAAACATTTTTATTGAGGGAGAAAAGCCTCATGATGGTACTTGTTTTTACTGTGGGTTTCAGCATTGAAGAGTTATGGACACCATCTACCCAGTGCTAATGTGCAGAGGCAGTAGCAGGCTGATATACTGAGCATCATTACTTACTCTGGACTTTTTAAGAAGTTAGAAATTGAAGGCTGAAATCTCAAGACAGTCCTCTCAGCAGTCCAAGGACTTGAGTTTAGTGTTATCCATAAATTTTGTTTATGTTTATCCAATAAGAACTTAGTCAGTGAATGCTGTGAAGAATCATTTACTTAAACATAAATGGGAATTAATTAGTCTATCAAATGAAAGTAAAGGGAATTCTGAGCCATGGATGCCCTCACAGACACAGTAACACATCATCTCTGCTGGATGTGCCTAAAATTTCTTTTAAGGGTGGCTGCCAAATAATCGTTTCTTTGGTTTATTAGCCAATTTATACAAACATCTAATTTGAAACGGGAAAACTTCCAGCCTTTTCTATATTACCTATGACACCATTTTAGAGGTTGATTTCTTATTGGAAAATATTCCTCTGAAAAATACATTTTGCTGTTTATTGATTAATGATCATTTTTACTGGAGCTGGTTTGAAAGAGTCAGTATCAGGTGCATTTCTAACCTCCCAGCCCCCTATTCAGCACGTCAGTCGGTGCACTCATCAGTTTGCCAGTCCTGCACTAAAAGAAATTAATGGACTATCCTACTTCATTTCATGGCATCTGGTTGATGGAGTACAGAAACTGCTATAAACACAGGCGTTCAGTGGGACTGCTGGCATGAGCAAGGTGTACAGCATTTGGCCTGCATTTTGCATCATCATTGACCAGGCAGAATTAAAATTATCACAGCAGCCTGTCTTGAGTGAAGCTGAAAGAGTCGTGCAGGCTGTGCAACCTCTTGACTTTTAAATTGACCCATTCCCTCTTCTGTTTTTTACTTTAACTTAATTTTGTGCTATACTGAAATACATGAGACTACTTATAACAGGAAGGACTGGATAATCTGGCCAATACAGCGTATTAAAATTATATGTATTCCATAGTTTACAATCAAATATGATGTTTTTCCGGAAATAACCACTAGCTGGCTGTAGTGATAATCATTACTAGGTCAGCTGGGTACCAGAGCACTGTAAATTCAGATGATGACTATGTGGGGATGCTGTAGATATTTTTTGCTTTTGTGTTATTTTAATAGAGAGAAGACACAGGCAAATAAGAGAAAATTTCCTCTAAGGTATACCAATAAAATCTCACTTAATTATGTCTTATAAATCTCGTGCTAGCTAATGTTTTCTTAAAGCTTCAACACTTTGAATCACGTTCTTAAAAAATGGATTTCCCTGAATAGGAAAAATTTCATTCTTCCTAGATGGGAAGAAAATCTTGAAAATGACACTTCAAGCTGAAAAAGCAGATGGAAAACAGAAATAAAAGTAAAATCATTTCCTGCTGAAGCCTGACTCATGATTTCAGAAGATGGAGGTTAGCACTACTGTTACAGAGTCCCTATACCTTCGCGAGGTTCCTCAGGACCCTCATAGCCACGAGGAACAGGAGGACAGGGTGGAAACAAGTATTCTGTGAATGACAGCTGTATTTTTAGAGATATTAGGTGCTCACAGGGTACTCAGTTACAAGCCTAAGGATAGACATAAACACTTTTCTCTGGCCTTTCAGATGCAGCAAATGCAGCAGATTGGAGAATTTTGCACTGCAGAAAGAGAGTGATTCAGCAGTATGACTTATTTCTAGTCTACACCTTGTAAAACAGGAAAGCGGAGGGAGGGGGGTGAAATCACAGGCTGAGCGAGGTCAATGGAATAACGTCCTTAGAACAGGACTTCATGCCAAAATTCAGCAGCAGACAGATTTCCAAGATTTCCTGAGTTCTTGATCATCAATAGCTTTTATTATTCAGTAGAAATTACAGGTGGGCACTCGATATTTTTAAACTGCCTTGGTACAGTCAGTACTTTGAAAGTCCCTTGGTGTGTTTTCCTTCCTGTTCTATTTCTGTCTGGTTTTTATTCCTCTATTGATTTTAATGGACTTCAATTAAAGTCTCTTGTCTCTGAATCTTTAGAGCTTTATTTATACAGAGCACAGACTACTAGATCACTAGTCACATTTTTTTACCCCTTCAGACTCCTTAAAGCGCTATTTTTTTATACTGGCCTATTATTTTAATTGGGCTAAATTTAGAAACATTTAGATACCTTTCAAACCATCTGCAGTTTCACTGCTGTTTAATGACTTTGTCTTTATGGATATATTGCGATAATTGACAATTACATCTTATAGCGTGCCATCCAAATCTGATGTTCTAAAAGCTCAAAATTGGTTAAATCTGTATTTTAGTCACAAAGCAAATTCACAAACCATACCACCATTAGCTATAGCAAATGGTAAGAGAGTGTTAGTGAGGGAGAACATTATGCCTTATTCAAAAATCCAAATCACTTCCTCATCCTCATATTTCATGTTTATGAGAATGTAGCTTGAATTTTAAGTTTAGCAGCTCTGACTACTGAAGTGTGAACTGCCGGCTCCTCCCCTCATTTTTCCAACCACTGTAAATCTTCTGTACCCACTGCCTATAAGACACAATATCAATTATGTATGAATAAAATCATGCAAACCCCCTACACAATTTCCTTCTTCGGGTACGATAAAGTAAGCGCAATTGCAGTCAGTGTCAATAACCAAAAATCTCCAGACATGGACATTTTAATTCAGATTAATGCTCTCACTAATTGGCCAGACTTTCAATGTCATTCTGATAAGTTATGTACTTTTGAGGGCTGGAGTTGCCCTTAGAGCCTCAGAGAGTAGCTCACAGGGATGAAAAATCAGTGGAGCAGAGTCTGGATATAGTCGGAGTTTAACTTACTTTGTACATGTATACATCAATCTCATAATAGCAAAAAGTGGTATGCAGGCTATCCATAATCCATTCTTCTGAAAACTTTAACCCGTGTACCACGGTTCAGATCTCAGAAAGCTACTCTGTCCTGGGAACTGCCTTGAAAGATGGAGAATAAAATGAACAAACAAGTTCTCAACTGACAATTTCTCTCAACTGACTGCTCTTAAAGAGAACAGAGAAAAATACTGTGTTTTTTCCAGACAAAAAATTCTGCTCTGCCTTCTCTCAAAAAAAAAAAACTTTAAGACTGTCGTTAACAAAATTGCCTGGTGACTCCTGCCACAACATGATTAATTAGTGGTGCTTTTCACAAAAATGACAGTGAGAATCCTGATTTCTGTAACAAACTTCCCGCTTAGTAGTTAAAATCTACTCTCCGACATGTGTATCCAGTTAAAACTGGATAACCTGTTGTTCATTACGCCCCAAAAGACGGAAGTGGTTTGCCATATACAGAAAATTTCTCTTCTGTTGGGGAAGTGAAGTTCCTTTTGGTAAACTTACTGTGTGGGTAAACACTTGTGCTCCTGAGTTTGGAAACCCACCCAGCGAAAACCATGTTGAAGTCCAATGTCAACCTGCGATTAAACTTCAGCTTCATTAATCTGTCTGTATCTAGTGGCTGGGAAAATCTTTAACCTGAGGCTCACATACGCTGTAAGAGAGGTATACCGTAAAAGACCTTAAAGAAAAAATTTTCTCGTCCCAGGAAACACCCCCTGCTTCTTCGCCGATGCCGTTCAGTACTGGTACTGCTGGAGAGAAGGTGCAGTGAGACTGCCTTTGGCACTGATCTTCTATTCTTAATTATAATCATCCATTAAGAATTATATTCTTAATTATGTTCATTTATCCTTTACTCAACGTCGAGTGAACCAGACCTCGCCGAAGCAAGCTCCACACCAGCAAAGCGAAGGACACTGTTGGACCTGATCTGTCAGCGCAGGTCAGGCACCAGCACTGGCTCAGGCACCTTTCAGAGAGGACGTTTTCTTTTTAGAGCTTCGCTGTGGCTGCTCACTTTGCCAACTGGGGAAGCTTGTCGAGACAGCCTGCCTCAGCTCCCAGCAAGGCAAAGGTAGCTTTAAACAACGCGGCCTTTTGGCAGTATAATGTATTAACAGGGGCAATACTCCACATCTTTATTCATGATGTGAATGATGATCTAAGTCGTAATAATGAAACAGGGTCATAAAGGTTTTCCATTCTGAACTATTATTAATCTAATTTCCTACAGGATGTTTATCTAAGTCAGAAAAAAGCAAGCTGTTCAAAATACTTTGGCAAGTCTGTGATTGAGAGAAGCCTGGGAAGTGCTACAGATTGCTGGAGAATGCCAAATTTCATTCACTCAGGTCTGCTGAGAAGGGTAAGCTGATTCTGGCAGGATTTTGCAAGGATCTATCCAGTGCAAACTGGCTTCCTATTTTTAATAATATTAAGAATCATCAATATAAAAAAAAAAAAAAAATTCTTACAATGAGCATTCAAGACTCTCATCCAGGAACTACAACAATTTTACCACACTGAAAATTTTGTAGAAATATTGGAAATCCTATGGGCTTTTTTTAAGATTAAATAATAAAATGTAGCGTTAATGCAGGTACTTTGTATGTCCAACAAAGTTTTGCACTTATTTTTAACTGTAAACCATTCCCAGCATACAAACAGTCATGGGTTACCCACTCTCCCATTAACGTATTTTTGGGCTGTCAGCAAAGCAGCTCTTTCTGCAGCTCTATTTGCATTTGGAGGCAATTTCCCTGCCTTGCCAGTATAAAACACGAGTGCTGCTGGGCAGTGGCTGTCTTCAAATATTGAGACACTTTCATAGATGAGAGAGACCAGCATCTGATTGGTGCCACTCCCATACAAATAGACTTGAGTCTTTCCAAGAGAAAGACATGTCCATCCGCCTCTCATTTCTATTCCTAGCAATTTTTTTGCTGTCTTCCCTGCTGAGATTCCTTACCTTCTTCAAAAGTTATCCAATGCTAATTAAGTTAATTTAAGGTTTTTTAATGGCAATGGTAGAGCAGACACCTGCCTGGGCTTGCCGCCTTGATCCTGCATTCATGCTGATGGGTTCTGGGCTCATCCAGCTTCCCAGGCTCCTGGCTGTAGCCCAGGCAGATGTGTTTTTGATGCCCCAGTTGCCCATGTTTGCCCGTAAGCCATTCCTTAAAGGAAGGCTAATGGGAAGGATGCTTTTCTGTCCCGAGAGCCGGACTTCTGCTTCACATTTGGTGCAGCCCAAGCTGGCGGTGGCACTGGCAGGTCTGTGGGGCTGTGCTGGAAAGCCAGGGTGGTACGGCCACCTCTGCACCATGGCTGGGCACAGGACATGTGAGCAAAGTCCCTTTTCCCGTTCTTCGAAGTTCAAAGCAGGGGTGACTCCCTCCCAATGAGCAGTGCCACTTTTTGCTGTACCAGAACAGATGCAGCCAGAGAGTCTCTGGGAACTGGAGCTTCCATGTGAGAAACAATTCCCTAAATCACAGCATGAGAATGTCTTACATGATGTGTAAAATGTCTTGGGTGAATTAACGTATCTGACAGGCAAGGAATTTAACTAGCATTCAACCTCGTATTTAATGAATAGTCCATATGTCCAGAGAAGCAGGTAATTTATAGTCTAACATTTTCTTTTGATCTGTCGTTTGCTCTTTCTCTTTAGAATTAAATCACTTCAAAATGCACAAGGGAAGAAGGCAAAGGGAAGAAGTCTTTTTATTTTTAATTAGAATGTGCTAAATGGTAATAAAGTAATGTGAATACAGTGGAGACCTCTTAAATCCATAACAGTAAATCTATTGCTGCAACAGGTCCATCTTTATCTGGTGTTCATTTAAGAAGGCTTCACCTGAAGTGTAACAGTGACACGGACTGATGCTAATAGAGTAATATATTTAAAGAATTCAACAAAGTGTCCGTTGTAGATTGCGATATGCCTTGTAATTTTATTGACAGAGGTTTATTTTGTCCTGAGACATATAAAATGCTTGGTTAAATGGTTTGATTATACAGTACTTTTAAAAAATATGCACTCAACTGATTTCTTGTACTGTGCACCTTGTCAGTGACTAGTCAAGATGATTTTTAAAATACAAATAATTGGATAGGCACTTAAAAATTAGGATTTCTACTCTGTGTGGCAGAAACAATAATCTGAAAATTACATTCCTTTGTGTGCAAGTGTTAAGGTATTAGGTAAAACAACATGAAAGGATGTTTTAAAGCCATAGTAGTACAGGAAAGAGATGATTTCTGAACTATAGATACAAACAAAAAGTTAGGATTTTTTTCTTTATTATTTAAGGAAAATACACAAGACTTTAGACACATTTCCACTGACAATTTTTTTAATCCCTATACATATAGACAGCTTGCTTCTACTTGAGTAAAATTGGATTTTGGATATGACTGGAAGCTTTTTTCACCTGAAAGCAATTATCCCCACTTTGTGTGTACAACAGCCTATTCACTCAGTCCTCTCTGGTCCTGGGAAGCTGAAAAAGGCCCTGGCGACATGAGGTGCTATCTGTACCATTTATTCCTTTGGCTGAGGGGACAAGTGTGGTGTTTGGACACGCTACAGGTTAATATGGGAAGATTACTTCATTTCCAGGGTAGCAGGAGGCCTGTTTTTGGAAGCACTACTAATTTGTGTTAGATAGGATGGCTGCTTGGTTTGAAATGGGGCTATTTTCCTAAAACGACTGTCTTCTCCGCTTCTTTTCTAAGCACTTGATCCTGGGCCAAGGACTCCGGCAGCTCTCCTCTGCCCAAACTCGACACTGCATAATGTTGTGGGCTTTGTTAACCATTCCTGTTCCCTGTTTCTCTCACTTTTAGCGCAGATATGTTTTCCTCTTGTCAGAACGAGAATTCGTGACTTCTTGTTTCAGCATGCTTTGTGAAAAGGAAAGTAAATGATTTCTTGGAGGGATTATTGGTCCTTGAGCATAGGGCTTTGAGGTGCTTATAGGATGCATGTGTGGACATACTGTGGAGCTCTTCTACTCTGTGTCTTGATTTGTTTATTGTTGGTGCACTTTGTTCTTTTATTTTTAACTGAGATATTTTAAGAGATGTTGCTGCTTTTGCTTTGGTAGAAACAAGCGTGATTGCACACATCATAAGCTTTTGTACCACCAGCTTTTTGCTTTAATCTTAAATGACAGCTACATCTGTTGGAAGTTTGTTCCTATCTCCTTTCTTTTTTTAAACTCGACAGGTTGAAGAAGCCCTTTCAATGACAGTCTTGGTAGTTGCAGATAGTTTTTGAGATGCTCTTCCCAGGCTGTGAGCTGCTCAACGCTTTTTTACCTCCAGTAGAGGTTCCAGACGACTCCAGAGCTTTTGAACCAACAGGCCCTGGGGGGAAAGGTAGAAGGAGCCACTCATTTAACTTACCCTAGTTGTTCTTTCAGATTCTGTAGAGTGGATTTTGTATCTTATCACACTGGGGTTAAACACAGTGGACTTGCATGCAAGTTTAGGTGGCTGATTATGACCAAAGCCTTTCAGAAGTCATAGCAACAGTTTCAGTCAGCATCATTCCATTTTCCTTCTTCTGGAGCCAGGTTTTTTTTCACCGTTGTAATTTGATGTCAATTTTTCATTGATTCTTCACTGATGATCGCAGGATCATGGGCCACGGTTCCACAGATGTTACAGACATTGTAGTTCAACGTAATTCACATGATTAATTCCATACATAATATTTTTTATAAGGATGTGGCATTGTTATCAAGGTACGAAAGCATAAAGAGGTGCTTGAAGTTTTTGTGCTTTGAAGTCCTTGAGCATTACAGTGATGGGTAAAACATCTCAGAGAAAATAGAAAAAAACTGTTAGAAAACGTGATCTCCTCGCAAACACAGACCAAAGATTCTGGGTGCTCGCTGAGCCTGCTTTGACAAGACAGTGCCAAAGGCCCGTACATGGGATACAAATCCACCACAGGTATGCTGCTCCTCAATGGCCTGGCTGGAAGCCAAAACACCCAGTGTTGCCGGTCTGCTGTGAAGGGCCAGAAATCTGTGCGAGAAGCAAGGCTTGCTGCACCTCCTTCAGTTCCCATAATTAAAAAAAACTAGTCATCATTCAGGTTTCAAGTGTTTTCTGCACCATATGTCTCAATATTTCCATCACGGTATTCTCTATTTACTATTAGTTTAGTCAACTGGAGGCTGCAACGGAAGATACTTGTCCAGTTATTTTGAATTTTTCTGGGTTTATTCATGTTGACACATTCAATATTAGTATGACACTCTTGATACAACCACCGAGACATTGCACGGTGTTTACATTAAGCAGCAGAGAAATCCAACATTACAAAATATGTGAGTGCAGCCTAAATAAACCAAAGGAAGAGAGTGCTTTATAGAGAAAAAAGAATATTTTCCATAAAATTAAATTTTAGCTCAAAAATTCATATTTTGACCTCAATTAAAATGTTCAGAAAAATCACTTCTAACCTTCTTTTCTCTGGACTCTGGTGTGGCCATTCATTTTGCTGTAAAGACTGCCTAGAATCTTTATAGACTTGCCTGCGGATATCTCAGTTCAAAGCATTTCCCTCCCAGCTAGGGGTATTGATCTAACAAGATTTTGTGCAGATACTTCTACCACCTTTAAGATGCTCTCAATGTCCCAAACACCCTTCTTGCTGTAGGTCTGCTTGCGAACTCCAAGTTCTCATCCTGCATACCGGGACGTGGCCACAAGACAGGATCTCAGCTTTTGCACCGGGTGCATACCCATAGCTCAGGTCAGAAAATTTCCTGAAATTGTACAAGTTAAAGGATTATATTTCTGCCTCTTTTACCTCTCCTATGGAATTTTTTCTAATTCCAAAATATTTTCAGAAAAAACAATAAAAATCAGAATGTTATTGCAATGATTGCATTATAGAATCATAGAATCTAGGTTGCAAAAGACCTCTAAGATCATCAAGTCCAACCGTCAACCCAACACCACCATGCCTACTAAACAATATCCCAAAATGCCACATCTACACGCTTTTTGAACACCTATTATAATAAACGTAGACTGGGCTTTCAGCTAGAATTTCAATTTTTTTAAGCTGTTGCACAATCTCAGGTCATCAGCTCTAGCTGGGGAACATTTCATTTCTCTTCAGCTTCTGCCCTTAAGATTCATATAAGTGTCATTAAACCCAGGACATCAAAGAACACAGAACAGCTCCATAGAAGCAATTCACATCCTTATTTAACCATTAGTTATAATTACTCTAATAGCATAACTTCATTAGTCTTTCTTTTCCCCATTTAAAAGTAATATGGAATCTTTAGGCAATTATAATGACTAGCTAACACTGTCCAAAAGTAACTCTAAGCCACCAAAATACTTGAAATGCAATCTGATAGTAGTTTGAGGTGAAATGAGCTACAAATATTGCCACTAAAATACTATTTTCAGTGAAAATTTTTGCTAAAGATGCTGCAATACTAACCTATATTCAGCTAAAATGTAGTTAAGTGTGGGTAAAAGTTGACCTTATTATACTGAGTATAATTTCTTGGTAGCTTAGTTGCACTGTGTGTCTTCACTAAAACACAGTATTTCACATATAAGAAACTCTCTATGTTACTTCTGTATCAACAATTACTTGAACAACACTGTTAACCTCTGTAGATTTTTTCAAAGATGTTGCTAGTTACATTTTACTTAGAGTACTCATTTCTTAAACAAGAAATGTTTGTACAAATATCCATATTGATACATATCGCTCTATCGGTATCAATGTTGATATCCATTTGTCTATGAATATAGATATCAATATATTATTTTTAAATACATATGTATGCATATGCAGTATATAAAAGTGGTAGAATAATATTATATTTTGTAATAAAAAGGAATATGTACCAAACATTATTTTGTTTGTAGTCTTTCTTTACAAAATATTTTATGAACTGAAGCAAGCAAAGAAATGCACCACAATACTGTAAATACACCATAGTTGTAGACTCCGGCCACATAACATTATATCACTGTGCTGATCTCCAAGTTCATATAGTTTTTCTCTTTTAGTGAAAATACAACTTAAATATATCTGCATGCACCTACCACCTTCCCAGCGCACATTGCTATGTACACCAAGGGGAGAATTATAACATTTCCTAATCTGAATTGCTGGAAAGTGGTTGGATTTATGGCTAAAAACACATGAAAGGCAACTGATTTTGCTTATGTTCCCTGAACTGTCCCATGACTCCAGTTTTTGTGTCACTTCAGCTCCAGATAACTAATCTGTACAGTGCAAAATGCATCTTTTCTAATCCAGCTAATCTCCCTCCTGTATTTATTTTGTTTCCTGTTCAAGGCCATTTCAAGCTTCTCTAGTCTTTCAAGGAGTTCAACATGCAAACGTATTAGAAATGCAATCCGCTTTCACAGTCGTATTATGTTGGTTTCCTAACTACTTTACGAAGAAAAAAAAGGCTCTTGTAGTTTTCTGTGGCCACTAAATTACACAACATTCAAGCCACAAAGACTTAACCAACGTTTCCTGCTGAGTTTCATTTTGGCAAGGTTTCCCAGCTGCAGTGCAAAAGCAATGTCTCTGTGTGTGGCACGCTCGAGTGCAGGTGGAATCAGGAAGCGTAACGCCAAGAGATGTACCGTAAACAAGGTACAAGGCTGTAAGTAACAGATTTGATCACAGCAGTTTTGGAGGTTTTTTTCAGTTTATCTCTATTTATAGAGCTGAAGTCAGGCTTGTCTTTAAGCACAGGCAGGTGCTGAACAGAGGAGACAGTCAGGGTCAGCAAAGCACTCTCTGTTGGGATGCTGTGAATGCAGATGCACCCAAGTGTTGCTTCCACCTCGGTATCTGTTCTCCTCTATGCCGGCGAGCAGACAAGAGCAAGGCAAAGCTGGCCTTGCACCACCACCACACCATATTGGCCTTACACCAACACCACACCTGCCCTCGAAGAAGTAAGAGCTTATGACTTTCCAAGCCATTGCATGGGTCCTGACTGGCCAGATAATCCAGAAAAGATGAAACCCAAAGCAGGAGGGATGGAGAGTTTTCACTTGTTCCTGGTGAAGCAAGAGCTCTGCTGGATATGGTCAGAGAGAACATGTCGGAAAAATTTCAAGATTACCTCTTTAAATTAACAAAAAAATTGAATTACAATTCCTTTATCAAAGACAATTTGCACAAAGGTGCATACGCTTAGTTAGGTACATTTTTTAAAAAATAGCTATTTTATTTGGCTATCTACTTCACAGCACTATGCCACTTAATCAAATCGCTGTGGCAGTGAACATGGTGATACCGTTTCATGAAAGTGCCAGTGTGGGATCCTCGAACATAAAGGAAGCAACAATAGCCTGACTATATTCACAAGATGGTCTGGACAATCAGATGACCAGATGGAGGAGAGAGAGGCAAAGACTTCACTGCTGGCAGGCACCCAAAGCTTCTTGAACCTCATGTACTCTTCCCTAATAAATATGTCATTTCAATACCAGCCATGGTAACGTAGTGATAACAGCAGGAGAATAACTCTCCTTATAATTGTGCGAGACATCCAGATATATTCCCCTGTCTCCCTGACTAATGTTTCCAATATGACTTGTTAGCTTCTGCAATGATCAAGCAGCTATTAAAGATAAAACTGTGTTAACCTTTTCAAAAATTAGAAGAGCATGACTGTAACTGGAACTACAATGGCTTCCCGGAGACTAGAGCAAAAGGGTGAAAGATCATCTGCTGAGACATTACTAAGAGACGTATTATTTATTTAGTATGCCTGAAATACATGTGAAGGATGTGGTCCCATCCAAATACCTCCTCCTCGCTGTGCGGTTTCTCTAACCAGTGCGAGCAGGTAAGAAGAAAGAACCTGGATCAGTTTATAAAAGAGGTAAATAATCTCTCTGATTTATTTCCCTCTCTGACACCTAGTCTAGCAGACTGATCATAGGAAAAGAGCTTTTGAAACTCTGAAATCAACTACATTTTTCTTAATGTTGAGTTTAAATTGGACCCCAAACCATTTTAATCCTAAGGAATCTGTGAGAACCAATCCACCCATCACAGTTTGTTTATATTTGTACCTTCAATCACAGACCTCTGAATTAGACACTAACATAATAGTTCATATAGCTAGACCCCCAATGATGACAACAGGGGTTTCATGTCATCCAGTGAACTGACAATCTAGAGGTGCAGGATATTCAGAAATTGGCTTGTCTGATGTCAAAGGTAAGTACAAAATCATCCTTGACATGCACAAGCTATAATAAAAGACAGGTCTTTGTTGACTGATAAGTATAATCTGTAGACTACAAGTGACAAACAGGGAATAAATCCCGACTAGAAATAAAAATGACTGACAGTCAAAAAAATCCACAACTTTAGTATACAATGAAAACCTTTTTGGATTTATTTTCTTAAATAAAGTTTTTACTGAAGTTATCAGAGCTGCTGATAGAATAAAGCTCATAATAAAAACAGATATTAGCAGTATGAAAATTGCAGGAATGCAATATACAATCCCAGGAACATGGAATATTTATAACTTCTGACTTCTATTAAACTAGCATCTCAGTCGCATTTTTGAGATTTTAATATCTGCAAGTAATTCATTGTCTTCCCACAAGGATCAGTAAAAAGATCATCTAAAATAATGTGTCCAAATTAACCATTTCCCTCTCTCAACTCAGGTTAGCAAACACTGCAAACCATCTCAATTGGAAACTGGGTCTTCTGCCTACTTTAGTTGAAGAAAATGGAAAAACCAGACTCCATAGGGAAATACATGAAGGGCTAAGCTGCCCTGCGTGAAAATGTTTCATAATGTAGGAGCTGCTGTTCTCTCAACAGATCTAAAATACAACCCATAAAAACTCAGGCAAGGGAAGAGTGGGGTAGGCAATGATGAAAAGTGCCTGATTTAGAGATAAAAGAGAGATTTCTCCCTGAACCTGGATGTTGGTGGTAATTTCCAATACCAGAAATTTGCCCCAAATGAGCAGTTCAGCAATTGTTGACCTCATCGCCCTGATGCCTACCAGCAAAGAACAATCTACTCCAGAAGTCATAGAAAATGTAGGCAGTCCCCAGGAAGCAGTGGACCTCATGGAGTCTCCTTCGGTGGCCACCCAGCAAAGAATGAGCAGTGCAAGTAATTTCTCATCATTTCTCAGTTTATTATTTTTATTTTATTAAGAAACTTAAAAACAGAACAATCCCAAATTGTTCAGCAAAACCATTTTGAGCTCTAGGCAAGAGTATAATTTTCTTATAACATGTTTCCTTACTTCAGCTGCTCTCCCCACGTCTAGTCATGAGATGAACAGATGTGCATCCGCCATGTTACACACCTTTCTCATCTTGCACCTCATGCAAGACTCCAAAACTGTGGGACAAAATAGGCTTCTCTCGTATTTGCGTGAACAAGGCAGCCAGGGATATGATATTTTACATATCCTGTATGATACTGGAGTATCAGAGTTCCATCTGCTCAATAAAATATTTGCCTATGAAAAGAAATAGAGGAAAAATAATCTCCCTTTTTCCCTCATGGAGGATAAGTATTAACATGGTATTAACAAGCCAATGTTTGTTCTGAACTACACTAATACAGAGAGATGCTGTTTGCCCAAGGAGGACATGTACTAGGTCATTCTCTTCCTTCACTCTGTTCATGTAGCTGAGAGGGACAATCATGCAGGGACACATAAAGCCTCAGCGACACCCAGTCCATGCTCTAGAAGATTTAATAACAAAAAGAGATGGAAAGGCAAAGTTTCCTGGAAAAGGAACTTGAATCTAATAACAAAAAACAGTTGACAGCTAAAAGAAGTACGAGAGTCCCAGTAGGGGTCCAGTTCCACTTCTAATCTGAGCAGAGCTGTGAGAAGTTGGTGCAGTACCTGGGAAACTCAGACCTCGTTCCCAGCACTGTGTTTTAGTGGAGGGGTGAAATATCGCAGGCATAAAATTTCTATTAAACTGGGACAAAAATGGAGTACTGTAATACTTATATGTAAATTATTAGAGAATAAGAGGGCAATACTAAAGCTATCAACTAGAAAATTACTTCAGTATTGTAGCATATAATTTTTTTCAAACATAAACTTTGTGAAGTCAGAGATACTAAGAAAAAAATTCTATAAATCCCTCTGGTAATAAGCAGTGGAATTAAAATCCAAGCAAAATTAAATTCCAGAAGATTAATGTTCCTTTTTATATTTTGATGACAACTATAAACATAATGTAATTTTGTGAATTTACAGCTTTAAAATGCAAGCTGATACCCCACAATGGTGCAATTTAAGTCACAAAGCAAACAAGTACTTTTTATTCTAATGTCCCCACAGATAAATTTTGCAGTAGCAATGAAATGGCCTTGAATTTCTTAACTACCATTTAAAATAATACAGAAAAAGTAAGTAATTTATATTTTAAGCCTTGTCTTATTTAAAATATACGCAGCAGTGTGTTGATAATAGTTGCATATCATCAAAGTAGACGGCCCAGATGCCTGAATACAAAGCCTGGGGTATCCTTCGCCAAAAAGATCTTGTAAAGTTCTGTGGCTTAAACTGCATATTTCTTTTTCTCACTCCTCTGAGATATAAGCACTTTAGTGGCAATGACCTTGTTAAGCCTTTTGAAAAATCATTAAATAGCCTATGAGGACTCTCAGTTCACTGGAGGGTGGAAGAATATGGGAATCCTGGTGGACTAGTTGGAGATAACATGGTGCCCTGGAGCAAACAAGGGAAAACTGGAGGGCTCCTTCACAGAAATAATGAGTATTCTGCATTATCCGGTTTGTACACTACACACTTCCCACCACCACCACAAATACGTGCATAAACACAATAAAGAAAGAGGGAAAATTCCAAAAAGAGTGAGGGGAAAGACCAGGTAACATAACCAGAAAACAATTTTAGGAGAAGATACAACGTGAAGGAGGTGTTCAGACACCGTGCAGAACTTCAACTGGAAGTCAAGTGGCAAGGCACAACTCCTGCTGTTTTCCTCAGTGTCTTGCCCGTAGTCTCAGTACCAGGGGTTTTTGCAGTAAGATAAAGTTGTACCCTTGTTGAGAGAAAACAGAAGTTCTGTACAAATAATAAAAGTGTCCCTGCCCATTTTCACACTTGGAAATTGTGCTAAATTTGCCCAGCTGAAATTTTCTCTTCGGATATCCTCTACAGAACATTTGGGGAAAATGGACACCTTATCTCCACTGTGTCTCTAATTCTTTTAAAAATTCTAATTATGCTTTAAAAAGGATTCCCCATCCCTGAAGCCAGATTTCTTTTGCTTCTGTTAGATAAAATGCAAACAAAAAAAGATCACCTAAGTTTTTTCCATATGTATTTGGCCTATCAGCAGAATGTAATCCTAAAAGGACATTTAAAATCTATTTTCCTCACCAGTATTTTTTCAGAAATAATTTCTCACAGAGCACAAATGTGCATAATAACCCACTTGGATGAATAAGCAGACAAAACATTAGGAGAACAATGTCATGTCGTTGCCATAGAAGTGACATAGTCACGCTGCAGAGTAACAGGTTTCAGAGAAATCTTTAGGGGATTTCACAATTGAAGGTCCTGTTTCCACCGAAATCACAACAAAACCTCCATTAACTGCGCAGAAACAGGTCTGGCCCTACACCAGCTGCAGAGCGAGTATGACAAGAAGAAGGGAGGAGACCAGGACAGCGTGAGATACCACGGGCAGGAAGGGGCAAGAGCCTTGGCGCCTGCCACTTGCGTTCAATTAAATCCATAGAGTCTTGCTAGCAAAAGAGGGATTTTGCTGCATCTTGCAAAGAGAGATAATGGATTGGAATCAGAGTCTCTGAGCAGCTGCTCCAACATCTCCAGCTCCCCAGGGCTTGCCTCAAGGGCAGGGATCAGCCATGGGACAATGTAGAAGACTTTGGCCTGACCCAAGAGCACCGGGTTTCAGCACTGCTGGGGCTTGCTTGTGCCTCAGCTGGTTTCCACGTGCTTTGGCAATTCCCTCCCAGACAGCCTAGGCTAGTTTTTGTTCCAGGCTCACTCACTGTTACTCTGGTTTCCAAGCTAATGAATGCACTGCTAGCCCTATCAAGAAGAAACATATGCGGTACCCTCCACTGACATCCCTACAAAAATATTTTTAAATGCAGAATTATAACAGCCATTAAATATTTAATATTAAGTAACCCGTGGGAATTTTAATGTATTATACTTGAAGAGAATACGTTCGGTAATAATAGAAGGGTGAAAAGAAATGCAAAAGCTGTTTCATCTGAAAGCACGTAGCAATTTTAACTTGTATTTTATCTATGAACCCATAAAATTTATATGGAAGAAATTAAATGTGTAAAATGATTTATAGGTGGATTAAAAAGGCTTGCAATTTTTTTAGTTTCATACATCTTCATGAAAACAGTTATAAATCTCTGTATCTTCAATTGCTTATCCAAGTTCTACAGAAACAGCATAAACAGAGCAAGCAATTATCTGTAATAAACTTTTTCTTTAATATTGTGGCATTCACCCTTTCATAAAACTATACATCACAATTTATCTTGTGCTTTATTAGAAAAATGAGATTTTTTTTGTTAGGTTCACATATTTTTCACAGCTGTACAGAAACTATCATCTTCCTGATAGGGTGATCCAGTCATTAAGTGTTAACAAAATAATCATGCAATTTAATCTGTATTTCTGCAAATTAATTTATATATATATAAAATGATGTTTTCTCCCTCATACACCACAGAATTCTCAAAACTCTAGAAAATTCCTTTGTAAGTGTGCTTCTCGGAGTAGTTGAAAAATCAGTTTCCATTATAGCCAATGCTGACATTTCAAATTATAATTTGAGCAGTGTTTCCTGGGGTTCAGGCATTGACTTTGACACTCAACAGAAGAGTTCGATGTTTTTTGTGGCAGCCATCTAAAAGTGTTCAATTTGAATTGGCGTCAGCTATGTTGAAGAAAAGCTCCACAACGGTGGAAGATGTGGGATTTTTCAGAAAAGCGATCTTAGCCCCCAGTCTACATCCTACAATAGAAGTGTTATCGTTTACTTGGAGTAATGCCTAGGATGGGTAATCAGGGCTCTGCGAAGCACAGAACAAATCTCAGAGCAGAGGTGACCTGGGAGCAGAATGAGAATGCTTACGTGATTTGGAGAGCAAACCCCCTCATATTAATTGCAATAGATGCAGAGTATATTGCTTGTATATTGTGGTATAAACAAGCCCCCAGACTCTGCTTTGAATAAAGAAAAAGACAAGCTATGGAAAAGAAGGTTTATCTCTATGTACAAAGAGTTGTACTTAGGCTGTATGAGGGTTTCAGAAGAGACGACATTTGTAAATGGGATGGAGATGTGCCAGCACTACAGGTCAAGCCATGAGGTGTTCAACCCTGCTCTTCACCTAACGACACTACAGCCAGAAATAGAATTTTAATCCCACATAACACTCTTCTGGTGTATTAATATATGCAGTAGAGTTTCCATGCAGTGCTTGCTCATTGTCATATTCCGCAACCTGCACTGTGTGTGTTAAACTTCATGCAAATTGCTCAGATTTTGAGGTCGTGGTAGACAGTTTTGCCTTGGGTAACCAAAGCTTCGAGTCAGCTGCTTCACGTACGCACACCAAGTCGCTGCTGGCATGGATGGTATCAGAGACAGACCCTAGAATCTGCAGACTCCAAAAGGCAGCTCGTAAATGAGGATGTCTGACACTGTTATCAGTAGCTGTAGACAGCTTTTAATCCCTGTGGGCCTTCAGTAGCTCAGACATGTACATCCTGACTGCAGCCCACACAATGCTTCACCTTAGCATGAAATCACTGTTGGCTCTTGATGCGAAGATGCTGGCATAACTGACGGCATAAATCTGTATGTCTCATACCCTGCGTACTGGATAAATCACAACAAACCACATGCCTACTCAGTGTAGTGTTCTGCTTCGCAAACAGGGAAATCAAGATTATAGTTACAGCAGTAAAAACACACTGGTTGAAATTTGGACGTTTAGGCAATCCGTGCAACCTAAGCTGCTCAGGCTGGCCGTGAGTCTGGGTTCATTCGCAGCTAAGCCTCAGACAGCAGGTGGTTGGGCCTAGTGGAGTCATTCTTGTGCTTCACTGCAAGACAGAAGCTGTGTAACCTGCATTGCAAGAGGCTGGTTTTCCCAGGAGCTCTGGGTCTCTGTCCATTGCCTTCATTGTCCATAGCACAGGAATGTCTATCTGTCACTGTCCCGGTTTATGTCTGCGATGAAGAAAACAATACAAAATGTCTCTAGCTGATATTGCAAAAGCAGTCTTATATTTAAGAGATCCTACCAGATCACTGTGCTCATTTCTGCCTTCTACCCATCTTAAGAAGCCTCAGAGCAGTGAAAAGTTACCACCATGTTTCCTGAAAGCAGACGGATCAACTGGACACTCCGCCCAATTCACTTTCATCCTTCTAATTAACCAAAAGTACATAATTTTTACTGCAAACCTCTTCCACACCTACTTGCCTTTACATTTAATCTCTCAAATCCTACTGTTAGCAGCAAGGGCCAGATTCAAATAACAAGCTGATCCCTTTAAAAGAAAACTACTTCTGTCTTGAGCAGCTCTGTGAATTCCTGGGATTAGTAGTATTTTGCTAGGCCCTGCTGGCAAAGACCAAAATAATTGCACTGAATTTGGGATGGCTACATGGATAAGGCAGCTGGTCAAACCTTCTTACCTTGGTGCTCTCTGTTTCACCACATGTAGCAGCTGATCCAACCCATCTGAAAATATATCTGAAACATCAGGAGTAGCTTAGGCTGGGTAACCTCCGTGGTTTCCATCCCCAGCTGAGGCTTCCCTGAGTCATCGCCCCTTTGCAGGATGTTGCAGACGATGTGACAGCTACTGCATTACCAATGTTTTCTGTCAAATGCATTAGGTTAATCCAATATCAGCCTCCCCTGAAGGCAAGTGATGTGAATTTTTTCCTGGAGGAGTGTTTTTGCCTTAACTGACTGGGTGATGGCTATCTCACACAAGGCAGCTGAATTTCAGTGATATAACTCCCACTCTGAGTCTGTGTAGAAAACAAGGGAACCTTTGAGGGGCAAAAAAGAGTGAACAGTCCTGTTAGGAAGACAGCAATGCCATATGAATCACATTTCCTATTTTTCAAGCCCAAGAGCGTTTCCTCCAAACTGGTGCTCCATCTTTAATCTCTCAAAGCTGATCCTCACAGAAGACCCAGGAAAATGCCTTCAAAAGACAAGCCGGGAAATAAAATCTTAGAAGTCACCTAGTTAAAAAAAATCTGCAAAAGCTCTGGTTTTTTCCTCCTCTCACCTGCTCTACAACACTGAGCACCTTCATATTTCACCCAGACTAAGGTGATGGTCCCTGTCCCTTGTTAACAGCCCTTGCTGCACCAAGGTGCCAGCTCCCTTCTCTGCCACAAAACGATTAACACAATTAGATTGAATTATGAGCTGTTGGATCTGACCTACATTAGGTTGAATTTTTTTCTTCTTGTCAAACTGACAAAGGGTCTGTGGGTTGAAAGTCTATCTGTTTTCTAGTTGTATTAGTTGGTTTAATAGGGGATATTACCTTTCCTTATAAAAGGTATTTCTCCTAGTGTTAAGTAATTAATTCACTCAGAGAAGCATGTTCAGTATTTCATTAACTCAATTCCCCCAGACCAAATGAAGAGCACATGGAAAAACGTCACTTTGGATATTACTTTCCCCCTCTCCTTCTTCCTTGGCTAAGCTACATCTTTGCATTGGTGCCAGGGAATATTATAATATTGGAGTTTGGGTACAACCAGCTTGATCTGTTTTCCAGTCCATTTGCTGAGCCTGGTCCTCTCTTGAGGCACCTTAATCGAGCTGTAATGACATGAGTCACATTCAGCAGTTGAGTTGGTGAGATCTCGCCAGCATTGGGTCATCTCTGCTACCTGCTCCTGTAACAGGGCTTTACAACGCATCTCAGTGAGATGCAGGCTTTCACCACTTCCAATCAAAGCATCCTCCCACCAACACAGAGGGGCCAAGAGCAGAAAAAAAGGTCCTTGATATAAAACAGCAGAACCTCTTTTTGCTCCGCTCCTCAGTCTATTCTGCAATCCTTTTAGGCAGGGCGAGTCCTGCTGTTTCACTGCCAATGCTCTATATAGAAAGTGTATGTACATTAAACCATCTCTGTGACCAGGCTGACTTCTACTCCTCACATAAATGGGACTAGATAGCTCCTTTCCCTGAGGAACTTCTTTCTGCTGAAATTCAAGAATCGCTGGGAATGCAGATGAAACAGCTCTTTCCTTCCACCAAGATATGAAGACAGAGAGCTCCTTACCCTTTCGAGTTTCAGGCCAAGGGGCTTCGACACACACAGAGCAAATGGGAAGATGTGTGATTAGGTAACTTCCAGACTTCAGCTATGTATTCATTTCAAATTCTGACTTCCTGCCATGCACATATTCTTCTGTAACCAGACTCTGAGGCAATTTGTTAACAACTCCAGAGGAGTGATATCTGCGCTATCTGTTTTCCAGCTTTTGACAGCTGAGCAGGGCTAATGCTACTGTTTCAGAGTGCCATCGCTTGAGTAATATAGATTCTGTATATTCAATGAAGAAGTGTCCTTTGAAAGTGCAAATGAAATAGCTTATCTGAGGCAAAAAGCTAAAAAATCATTTTAATATTTTAGATCGTTTATCAGCACATAGGAAAAAAAGGGAGGAAATAAAAACTAGACCATGTTTTCCAAAGAAGATTTTTAACCACCAGCTATCAGAAGTTTTAAGCTGCATCTCTTTCTCACTCTACTTAAGAAAATATTTTAATAGAATGTACTGCATTTAATTATAAAAAAATAATCTAAGTTAACACTTCCAGTATTTTAGCTTTTTAAAATTAAAAAAGCCCAGTGAGGACACTTCTGCAGCCCTGAAATCTAAAAAAATAATTTAGGCCTGAGCTCTGAAATGAGGGGTTTTAAAATATACCTGAAGAACTCTGAATATTATAAGAACAAAATTTACAGAGATGTTCAGGGAAGGAATAAAAGAAATTTTGATCACATTAGGGATTTAAAATTAATGTGAAATCATGGAAGTCTTAGCATTGTTCTTGAACTTTCCCAGAATAGAGGTCTCCCCTGGATGAATGTTACAAGGAGGGCGGAAGAAGGAGTTTGACTAAAGCAGGATTGACATGCATGATGAATTACAGTTCATTAATCCAATTAATGAGTAATTCCAGAAGCTTTAATCCCAGATAAAGCTCTTTATTATAGCTCTACTGGTTAGTGCTGCACTAACTAAGAGCCTGTCAGCAAATCCATTGTAAACCCCTATTATATAAAGCCTGCCACGCACAGCCATAGCAATTTTGGTAATATTTAGTCCAAAAAATAACACATAAAACAGAGAAGGTAGTGGTCTCTACATTTATTTGACCAGATTCACATTACTAAAGAATTTAAGGTTACCATTTAAAAAGACACAGGTCAGCTGAATGTAACTTCAAATATTTATAAGCCTTTTTAGTTTAGAAGGCAACTGTATCTTCCTGTTTCATCTGTATGCATCATTTCTTCATGCACGTCCTATTGACTGATAGGTGCCAATAAAGTATACCAAGCTGGTTTTAAAAATAATCTCTGTTCCATTTTTAGTCTATTTATTATTTGGTAGCGTTACCTACAAGTGTGATTCTTTCTGAACACTTCAGAAATACAATCCCTTCTCTGAAAATCTCACAGGCAGAGAGGAATAAAGAGAGGCAATAAAGAGAGGGAATAATAAGAGTTTACATACCAGTTGCCTTCATTCACTGCAGACAGCTCAGCAGAATAGAGCGTATAAGAGGGAGTTAAGCATGAGACAAATATCTGAACTTCTAGTGTGTGTCTAAGAAGGTCAAACCATGAACTAAAATCTATATAGCAGCAAGAACACTGTTTCAGGACTTCCCAGCAAACCAGGAAGACTCCTCTCTCAAAGAACCAGTTCAAATTCCCATCTGACTACTCCTCACCCAATATCCCTGTCATGGCAGCCCTCCTCCTCCCAGCAACTGGTCAGCTCAAATATTTGTTCACCCACTGGGATGGGACAAATAACAGTTGGGCTTTCACTGAGACTCTTCTGAAAACTGGCAGTTTGGCAGCTCTGGATACTGCTGTGCAGTGATTTTGATTTGGTGAGTACTTGGCTGCTCAAGACTATGAGCATAAACTCATCTATTTTAATAATGGACAAGACTTGCAGTATCATGAGTGCCTGTGCAACACTCTCAAAGGTTGCTCCTACCTTGTTTGAGCAGCTATGTCAAATTGCCTTCCACATTCTCAGCTAGTAAAAGCTGTATTACCAAGAAGACAAGATCCTGCTATCATGACTATTTAAGCAAAAGTGCATCCTTTCTGATGTTGCCAAAGTGCCTGTTGTGGGAGGATGACAGTTCACACCCAATTACACTCTGTGATGGATTCATATTTCTTTATCAATGACTTCGAAGCCTTCTGCAACAATATTGCACAATGACTCTTCATTTTAAAGATCAAATAAGATGATTAGTGACACGCAGAAAAAAAGAGTCAGAATTTCATGCATGTCAGAACTAGTTTTAACCAGTCTCCGCAGCAGTGCTCCTGAACTGGAAGAAACTTCAATCACTCCAGGACAGAGAAAGTTGTGCTATGGAAACTGCAGAGGTTATTGGCGCAGGAACACCGTTGTCTCAAAAGGACTTCCATTTAGCACAAGCAACATCACAATTTGAAATCAAAGGCTGTATAATTGTGCACCTGTTGATAGAACTTCAGATTTCTGGAGTTTGAGAGTACAATGGAAAACCTGAACTTTGATGAAGATTCAGCGTGCTTCAGTGTGGCAAGGCATATTTTTACAGCTGACAGGTTTTTGCCTACCCATTTGAATCAGGGTCACAAAACAGTGTGGTGTTTAAAGTAATATTTTATGCTACTAGAGCTACAAAAATCTGTTGGTTAAACCACTAAAAGTTTCTCCTTGTCCCTGTAAAGGGAATACTATATGCTTCAGAAAACAAAACAGCCTGCAGAATGGAAATGGACTTGATCCACTTGTCTTGGTCCTGCTGTGTAAATGTAATCATGACTGTACGAGATCTATCCAGGAGAAACAGCATGTGAATCAATATTTGACTAATGAGAACAATAATTCTTGTATTTGTTTTAATAACAACCATGGCTGTGAGCGTTCAGAAGCACCAGCCAGGTCATGTTGAAAATTGTTCAACGGATTAGAAAACAAATTAAAATGAAAGCCATTGTGAACTTCAGGCCCACTCTCTACAGTGCTGGCTGCATGCCAATGTGGTTCACAACAGAACCTCGGTGAATTTACACGTGGTCGGTTCAATTCTCCAAAAGCCAGGTCATTTGGTTTTTGCAAAATCAATAGGCTGAACTGTGAACTGGGGCCTCAGTGATGGCTCAACCTGCTGGGAAAGGGAGGAGGAAGAGGAGGTTCCCACCTCTGCAAATCCATGAGGAAAAGGAGATGTTTCCCAGGAGCACTTCTGTGGGGTAGGAGCTGCCAATGGTGCCGGCGGATTTGGTAGGTCCCACCCTTCATCCTCTTTCTACGGGTGCCTGGGATACCTCTGCTGCCATCAGAAGCTTTCACACCCACAGCTGATGGCCTCCCAGTGCAGCAGCAGCATTACAATTTCAGGGACATAAGAGGAATTAAAAAACATACGGCAGGAACTGCAAGACTTCGACCTTGAGCAATGGAAGAGCCGTCGCACTGGACAGCTGCAGTGCATTTCATACCTCAAGAGGGAGCGGGGCAGTGAGAGTAAGTGTGTGCCCTTAGAGGGGAAGAAATCAAAGAGAAGGTGAAGAACTAAAACCTATAAAAACGCAAGATTAAGACAGAAATGGAAAGAAGGAAAGTCATCAAAAATGACCAGGGTCTTTCATGTGGGGAAAAGACGGTCATGTTATAGTCCTCCAAATGCTTTTAAAGCCATATAGGCATTTCTGCTTCTTTTCGTGCATTTTCGAAACTGCAGTGGTAAAAGCTGTAAACAGTTAATCTGAAAGAAGCAAATCAATTTCACCTTGTTCAGATCTTCCGATATGCTACTGCTCGTAAAGTTCCTTAAAAAATTTCTTTTGTAACTAAGAAACTTGCCACAGGTGCACGGGTTTGTAAATGGAAAATTAAAGATAAAAAAGTCTGAATAAAGTAAGACTGCTTGATATTTGCTTTCAAATCACTTTGCAAGCATCAGTCAATTACCACAACACGCTTTCTTACCATCCCCAATCTAGCTGAAAAATGCACGCTCACAACTTCCCTGCGAGGTAGGTGTGATTAACCCATTTTTCATAGCTGGAAACAGACACAGGAGAGGTGGGTGGCTCACCCTGGGTCACGGTGTTGTTAGTGGCAGAGCTAGAAATAGGCCTTAGGTCGACACTATGAGGCAAGATACAGCGCAGTTCATTTCAACAGATGTTTCCATGTCAGAATTTTAGAAGTCTCCATCATATGGATGAATTGAAATTTCAACATCTCTAGTCACAAAAAGCCTCCTGCTACTCACATAACTCATTTTTCTTCTTATGATAATTATACTAAAAATATTTTAATGTTTTCCTCCATCACTGTCTCTCCACTGTGTTAGGACAGGAATATCTGTGTTCTCATAACTAGACTACTTTTTTTTTAGGTAAGATTAAGAAGAGCAGTGGGAGGACAGAGGTATGGTCTGATGGTATTTATCAGTATCAGCTGTCAGCTTACAAAGCATTATGTGATGTACGTGTCCAGCTTTCACTGTTTGCGCTGCTGGCAGATTGTATGATTCCTCTTTATTGCCTTTTGGCTTTTTCCCTTACAAACAACCAAACAAACAATCTACTGTTCCCTGGAGAAGAACAGGTAGTGTTTTTTACATCCAATAACAAGCCAAGAAGGAATCCATTCTGGGACACTGATTTTTACTCTGATGCTGATCACAACAACAGTAGCTCTCTTCTACGAGCAGTCATTCAGTCTGCTGTTGCTACTAAAGTATTGTATATGTTATTTGCTGTGTATAGTTAAATCACATTTTACTTATGACATTTTTCTGGATGATGGTCCACTTCGTGCTCAGGCAAAACATTTTGGAGTCAGAGGAAGATTAGCTTTTTTGCAGTCACTGTCAGAAGGATCTATATACTTTTTTGTCCCCGCCTGTGCAGGGAACAGCATCCAAGGAATATTTGGGTCCCCCTGTTCAAATGCCATGCAAGTGTCTTCTAACGAGAGGTTTCAAATAGTAAACTAAAATGGACTTACATTTTCCAGTCATTAGGGTAGTTTCTAAAATATGACACATTATTTTTTGCTTGAATACCATGGTGAGTCTCCTGTTAAAGACGAAGTATGAAGTAATTAAAAATGGCTAAATGACCTTGAAAGTCATATCTTCCTGAGAGTCAATAGGGGCTGTGCGCATTAATTAGTGTTTTTCAGATTCTACTCTTAATATTTACCAAAGCAGAAAAGCTTTCCCTCAGTCGGTCAAGGGCAGGCCTGGTTAGCCTGTGACTGTTGACATATTTGCCTTTGTCATGATTTTCTTTGCACATGATTTAATTTGCAAAAATGCATTTAATATTTAGTTACAGAAAACTCTGTTGAAAATCATGTGTTTATTACAGCTTTGTTTGAAAAAAATGCCTATGAAAACCAGATTCGATTGTCCACGTTATAGAGTAGCTACTTCTTATCAATGACAAAAATATGAGATAAAGGACACTAAAATACACTTTATTATAAGGGACATTATCTCAAAGGTTATAAATGCAACTAGTTAAATTCTAACCAACATGCTCATAACAAAATCTTAATTTTAGTTTGCCTTTAAAAAAATCTTTGTTTTTACTATATTTAATAAAAAAGATCTGCAAAGAAAAGCATGGTTAAGCTTTATATTTATTCACCTCTTTTTAAGAAGAGAAGAGTGAAATGTCTGGCAAATACAAATACACAGCAAAGAGAAAATTTTAACAGTAGGATCTATTATGTTGCTAAATTATTTCAGAATTCTGATAGTCAGGAACACTGGAGACTTCAGCAGACAAGACACTGAGGAAACAAAAGGCAAAACAGTCCTGCGTCAATAGAAAAGTGAACAGGATGAATGTTTTCCATCCTCCTTAGTGTTTTTATGCTAGGATAGTATGTTGTTGTAATCAAACTACCGAGAAAACCTCGTTGAGCTTTTGCTGTTACATTTTATCTACCTGCCATGGGTCTTTCAATATTATTTTGTTAGATTAAATGATGGCATGTTTGGACTTTTATGAACGATAAACAAAGTAAATAATTTTAAATAAGGAACTGTAATATATTTATTCTTTACCCAGACAATGTTTAGTTGTACTGTATTTGTTGACTTTGAGGACAAATAATACTGTCAGGGGATGTCTAATGGCCAACCAATACCATCTGTGCTTGCGGAGTTGGAGATATGCACTTGTATTCGTAAAGGTAACTCAAGCCCAGAGCCAACAATCCGCACACAGCCAAATATCAGTTCTCTGGTAGAATTTGCCTGCCTGGCTCTTCTCGGGGCTTGAATTACTGCTTGGATGAAACAAACTGATTCAGTTCCACCAGATGAAATACAAATTCCAGCTGTGAAGGACTTCTGAAATGTAACCATGTTCCAACACAGCTGACTCCAAGTGCGAGTTCGGTTCCTTTCCCCGTACGAGGTGGTAAGCTTTCATGAGTCACTGGTTGTGCTGCAGTAGAAGCTAAGCAAAGAATGACATTTTTTCACTTCCATCATACAGAAGACGTTGAGTAGAACGTGCTGAATGTCAGATGGTCCATAACCAGAGCAGGTGTTGCAATGCCTAGCAAGGGCTGGTAATGCATCCAGGACAGACAGAACTCGTTTCCAAATTTGCTTTAGCTTGGGATACTACTTTCTGATAATTCCCCTTTGACCATCACTAGATTTCAACATGCTATCACAGCAATCCAAGTTGAAGAGTCATAAGTAACAGTGTGTGAGTAAAAGTATTTTCAGTAAATATTTTTAAAGCACTAATAAGTTAATTTTTAATTAAATGTTCATCTACATTGCAAGAGTTCCAACACAAAGCTGGTCCAAAGACCAGCTAGATGCAAAAGGCATTTTCTCTTCTCATTATCTAAAGGTAGCTAATAGTTTCTGAAGATTTTAAATGAGCAACAGTCAAGTCATGATCTTGCCTAACTTTATGCACATAAGGAGCAGCTACACTGGAACTGCACAAAATCAAGAACATAAATTCAAGTGCATATATTTGTTTACCCTTTCAGGTGCATAATTTTTTTAAAATCTTAACAGTTCTTAACAGTATTAAGTTAAGGATCACCAGCTTGTCTGGGGGCTGGTTCTCAAAACGCCATCAGGAAATAAAGATACTCTGCTTTAGATAGCAGTATAGTGTAAGGACACTTATTACCCAATACAATAGTAGTATTTAATCCATGACTCGTAATTCCTTATATCTTTGGTGTCACAAACATACACGTGGTATTATTGATATCTTCATACATTATTTCAGTTATTTCCAGTCACTCTGACATATTTCTTTGTTGCACTTCATTTTTTAAAACAAATATTTATATAGTTAAGAATGTAGTAGCTACATATAGACTTTAAATCATATCAAAGTGATCTGATACAGGTAGATCTCAGCACTAATATTATCCTGCTGCTGCACTTGTGACAACTGAAAGAGTTTTGTTGAAGAGGAAGAACAAAACTGTTCTCAAGCTTTTTTTTTTGTTCTCTTTCATTGGCAGCAGCTCAGGAATGATTATCTGAGAGAAGTTTATTAAAAGTCAACTATCATCTTAAATAGAAAATATATTTTATAGTATCCACAATTCTTTTTATAAATATGTTGCACCATCTCCTATTTACATCATTTGCAGATTTTAGATCAAAGGCAATTAGAGAGAAGCTATGTGTAAGACCCAGATCCAGACTTGCACATCTGAAAGACTTCATGGACAAATGCAAATTCAAGTTAATTCTTGAGGATCAAAGTCCCCAACACAGTCTCTTAAACAGAAAAATGAGGCATCTAAGGTCCAATTGTTGCTCATGCTCAGAGATGATGCCATCAAGCCTAAGCTGATTTTGCACCACTGAGCATGCAGGACCAGAGAAGCCTAGAAATGCCAGTTGAAGAGACATCTGAAAGTCATTTACTGCAGCCTGCTCAAAGCATGATGATCACCAGGACCAGATCAGGTCAGCCAGAGCCAAGTCTTGGAACAACTCTGGAATAGGAGACGCAGTCTACTGCTGCAGAGCAGGTGAGATAGCCAGACAGCCTCAGCTCCACGCCCAGTCTGGCAGGGAAATGAGGGTGAAGAGAAATGTATTTCAGAGCATTCCTGAGCCTCCTCAGAGGAGGTGGACAGAGATGGTCACTAGAACATGGAAGCTATCAATCGCATTAATGCAAGAACATGAACAAAGTGCCCGAAGAGCTCCACATTTGCCAAGAAAACAAGAAGAACTAGTTTTAGTGCCCACTTCAGGCTGAAAACCTTTACAACACCTGGTTGGGATCTCTCGGCAGAGCCTTAATTACCTGTGGTCTAATGGGAATGACTTTATCCCCTCCTGGAGAGACTGTGCAGTCAACACAGTATTGACGACAGCAAGCACACAGATGAGAGAAAAAAATACAGGTTTTGAGGCCTCCTTCACTGTTGCATGCAAGACCTTAGTGTTACAGCAGAATGTTTAAGCCTCTTGCAATGAGCTAATTGCAGCCTTTATATAAATCATGTCTTTTGCCCACTAACCAGCTGCATTAAAATTAATAAAAATGTAAAGAGAAGGTCTTAGATTAATTAGCAATTGAGTATGGACTGCCCTTGGACTATCTGTAGATTTTAGGCAGTTGCAAGAAGATCTCTTTAGCGCACAACACCCAGCCAAAAACTGAAGGCATGCATTTATAAATCTCATAAATTTATATTGCACCCTGTGTATATATAGTGCATGTATCACACACATTACAAGACTGAATAAAATTCGTATTACAAAATTATATTTTTGCAATTTACCTTCCTAGATAATAAGCAATGTCCACTTTTCACTCTGGCTCTGTGTTACCTCTAATTTTCCAGCTGGCTTGAGTGAAGCAATAGAAGGTCAAGCGACTGGTCCAAAATTATGCAGCCTCTCCAAGGCTCAGCTGGCTACCAGGGCTTGCTTCATCCATTACACCACACAATCTCCTTACACTACACAGCCTCCCACAGAGCAATGATAGACGATGACAGTGAGATCGCCAGTAATTTTTCTCTTTTAAAGACTTCTGATGCAGTATTTCTTATATTCTAGTGTTAATTCAGACACCTTCTAGGCTGAGGCTGCTACATAGACATGAGAGAGGAACTACCATAGAAATACTTGATAAAGTACCTAACCCCTTATCATGCGCTGTTTGTTACAGCTATAGTTGTTTTGTAGTCTTCCTGGTCTGAATTTTTTAAATTGAGTTCTTGGCTTGGATGAAGTACTGCACAATGGACTTTGAAATCAGACTGACGGGGAGATGGAGGGCTGGAGTCTGTTCCCACAGTATCAGCAATAAAATCCTCACTGACTTCAATAAACGCAGGGCGAGGTTGGGAATGACTTGATGCAGCTGCACACTGCTGGTTGGAGTGCTCCTTCTTCCATGGGTTTGAAAGCCATTTTTTGAGGAAGGCAGAATCTATCCTGGTTCTGCCACCAAGCTGAGGTCAGTCAGAGCTGGTGGAGGCCAGATTTGATTCTGAGAACATCTAAATTCTTTGTAGGCTGATCATATTTTTCAAGTGCAAGTTTGGAGGCACTGTGAGTTACATATATGTAATATAAAAAAATAAAGATCGGTAGCTTATTGGTACTCCAGTATTTTTTAATGTAATTATGCATTATTTTAATATATGTAATTATATATTATCTTACTATATATTATTATATATTTTCTATAATATATTATATATTATTATATTATATATTGTTATATGATATTATATTATATATTATTATTATATATTTTAATGTAATTAATAGCATGTCAAATTGATTGTCTTTTCTGACAGGTGAATTATCAGAGATGGTTGTTATCTACTGTAAATACTTTTTTTGTTACATGCTAGATTTTCTGAAGGTCAACCACCCAGTGATGTGAGTGACTGTTGCAAGTATTAGAGATTCCTATCCTGTACTGTTGCTATTATTATAAGAGTTGTGTAAATACTCAATCTTTGACTCTTAGCTTTGAAAAAAAGTGTGGTATGTCCCCTACACTGATCCAGCAACTGTTGTAGGTAGGAAACCAGAGCAGTGATTTTTTTTTCATTCATTGAAACTGTAGGGTGAAATGACTATTTGGGAGATTAAATCCCAGTTTGAGCTGTAAATCACGTGAAACAAGGAAAAACTTTACTTTCATGAGTCAGACTGAAGAATGTTGCTGTAATGAAGGATAATTATGATGACAGAAATTAAGGACAGAATTATGATAATTGAAAACTCTGTTGTGGCAGATATTAAAATACCCTGGAGTTCTGGGGCTGTTAAACATTACCATTAAAATCCTGATAAATAGGAATACTTGACAAAGGATGGGTGAACATTTAGTAGAACAAAACCTTAACCATTACTTTCTGATAATCCTGTTAAATTACACACTCTATTACATGTTTAAGTCTACTGTGACTGAGACTGCTTGATGACATAGCTGGTTTACAGCATCTAAACCTTCCATCTTATTGCTTTAGACATAGATTTAACTAAAAAAAAAAATAGAAGAAAATACTAGAAACCCTCTTGCACTTCAGTCCACTGCTTCCATCAAGCACAGACCAGATATTTAGAGGTCTAATTCTCACAAAAGTTAGCTTGTGATCCTGTTCTTTGCATTTCCCAATTCCTATATATACAGCTGTTTAAAGTTCATTTCAGGCTGAGCTCATGGCTGTATGATGTGCCCCAATTCCACTCTCCTTAGTTAATTTTTGGGCTGCTTTTACTCTAAGCAATGGAACTGCTTATGCATGTGACTTTGAGAGATCTCCTTAGTTTCTTATTCCTTGGGTTACATGAAAAGCTGCTTTCTGATCATCCATGTAGAAATCAAGTGCAGTAGAATGTTATCCAAAAGACCAGGAACGTCTACGATCCGAAGGTTATTTTCACACTGGAGCACACCGAGGCAATTAGGGTAAGACTTGTTTAGTTTATGAATTATTTTAGGCAATTTGTAAATGAAGTGATTTGAGTCCTGGAACACAGAGAAGAAAGGCACAGCTAAAATATTCTGATTAGAGCCAATTTAATAGGATTTACCACTTGACCAGCAAGTAGCTCCCATCATTTTAGGGGCAGTATGGGGTCCGGCCCTGTAAACACACAAACCTGGCAGCACTGGTGAAGAATTCATTGTGTTCATAACAGCGTGCTGCAGTGTGAAGCATTTCTGCACCTCCTCAGCTCCCATCCTGGCACTGCTGGGGACACAGACCAGCTGTGCATGACTGATCCTGTTTATGTCACCGCTATTTTAACTCCACATTACAAACCTTGTTTCCCCTGCAAAGAGCATCTGCTCTCTGAGTGACATGTTTTTAATGTGCTGATTTATCATTGTCAGATATAGGATTTTTATTGCTGAAATCTGAATATTGTATTTAAGGCACTTTTGTGATTACAGATGTTTTACATATAAATTGCCTTATATTACAAAAAATATATTCTGTATTTCTCAAGCAGTCTCATTCTCATGTGTTTTACATTTTTATACCTTACTCTGCATGGCTAAGTGGATGTGAATGGCTCTCTGCCTGGGATAACTGCAGCCCAGGCTACAGTGCTGCATTAGCAACCGCCCCTTGATAGCACACGGGCCATGGTGCTTGAGAAACACGCTGGAAACTGAAGCTTGAGTCCTGCTCACAGATTTCAGCTGTATCTGCACTGTGGGAGCTCCAAAACTGTGAGACTGGGAGCTCCCACAAGGGCCAGAAATGCCAGAGGCTGCAAGTGCAACCTGGCTGGAGATAACTCATACAGCCTCAGGCAATGCACACTGCAAGCGAGATGCTGACTCTCTGCACCGCCTGGGAAGGGGCAGGGAACGGGAATAAGGGCTTGTGGAACCTCCACAGGGAAGTGCAACTGGAGGATCGCTCCTGCCTGAATGCTATCAGACCCTAAAGGATGAGGAGGGTAGGTTGACTCCTGCCTGTGGCAATGCTCAGGGGAAACAGCACAGTGCTGGAGAGGTCTGCAGCCACATGGCAGCAGCCATGCTGTCTCGGAGACAGCAAACAGCCTGATGTGTGGGTCTCTGGGATGCCCAGGAGAAGCAGGGTGCAGCAGCAGAATGAGACCAGCTGCCTGGAGGGTGGCCGGCCTGGCCGTAACTCTCACCCGCACCCTGCCATGGGCTTGCCTGGGCTGGTGGCCACTACGGATGTGAGAAGTCCAGCAGCACAAGTTGTGATCAAAGAGTGGAAAAAAATAGTCTTATCAAAAGTATGTTGACATAGCTATATGTCTGTGTTGAACTCTATTTTACTGTAGCTCATTAAGGGCATTCATGTCAAAAGTTGCTTGGACTCCTAGGTCTTGTTAAAGGTTTTGCCATACCCTATCCAAGAAACAGGTTTGGTCCTAAACTTTTGTAGTGATCATATAGTATTTATACTCACTTGTTGCTTTTTTAGCATTGCACTGTGTAAACACAGACCTAAACAATTATTAAAACAATCCAGTCTTGCTGGCATTAAAAATATTGCACGCTTCACATTTCAGACTTTAAGTTCATATAAAGCATTCACGAAGGTTCATGCCAGCTAATTAAATAAACTGAGCAATTCAAAAAGTATGCACTGAAGCATGTCAGACCTCAAACATAAGCTAGTCTCCAGGTATTGTGTCAGACAGTAATTGATTTAAAATCACCAACTGAGCAAACAAATGTCACAAACTGCCTTTGGATGACCATTTCCAGCTGGTGACTGACCATAACAGTTTTTAAAGTAAGCAAAAAGATTAAGTACAACTTGATTTAATCTTTGTAGAGAGAGAATCCACCCTAAAAATCTTATTCCCCCCTCCCAGCTAGCATCAAAAGGGGGAAACACCATCAAATCTGTGATGAAGTTTACTATTCCTTTGGGGGATCTTACTCCCTGACAGCCAAACAACCAGGAGCTGAGCTGCTGCTTTTCCAGATGTTGCCCAGAGAAGCTGTGGCTGCCCCTCCCCTGCAAGGGTTCAGGACAGGTTGGACGGGGCTTTGAGCAACCTGGTCTGGGGTAAAGTGTCCCTGCCCATGGCAATGAGGTTGGAATGAGATGATCTGTAAGGTCCCTTCCAAACTAAACCATTCTGTGATTCTTTGATTCTATGCAGTCAGTAGCTTGAGAAGGAAAAGGACACAATACAGACTGCAAAAAAGGGATGCAAGAGAGTCAGCAAATCTAATTAAGTATCTGCTCAGCAGGGGACAGGAACCAAGAAGAGTGAAAATATTACAAGAACTCAAAAAGAAAGGAACATGGTATTGCTGGTGAAGAGCATGAGTAATTAGATTATCCCACATAAGCTGCAAAGAAGACTGGAAATCCCCGAAGGAGGTAATTACACTACCAGACCAGGGCTGGACTGCAGCTTGTAGCAGACTGAAATTTCTGGAAAAGAGATGCTTCGAAGAAATATTTCTTTCTGCTTGTGAGAAGGGGCCCTTCCTCCATCCATCAGAGTTTTCATCAAGACAATTGTAAGAATGTTCAATTTAATATATCTCTCTCAGTAACATTTATTTTTGCAAGAAGGAATATCAGGATGCTGCAGGAAATAACCTGTAAGTGCAATTCTAGGAGCTGTGAAATCCTAAAGCATCTTTTCCCATCGTTGTCCTGTGCAGCCTGGCTGCTTCCCAGGGAGCGCAGAGCAGAGTAGTTGAAATAACACCACCATCTACTGGGCAGCCGGTTAATACAGCGAGCAGAGAGGTCGTACGGAGACGAAAGCGCGTGCGACTCTCAGCCACAGCTTCTTTGGTACATACCAGAACACGCTTGGTAAGCCCTCATCACGTAATTCTTCATTATTTTTATTGTTAATGTTGACTGATGCTTTTCCAGACTGCTTTCTATGTGAAACATAGCTAAATAGATGCATAATACAAAATGACTGCCTTGCATGGATGTACATGAGGAGGGAAATGGGGAACATTTTTCACAGCAGTTCTGTGCAGGGAGCAGTACCAGTCTAGCAGCTGTGCCCCGTAAAAGATATATTAATTTGATTCCCATCAGGATTGGTATTATTTGCTCTTACAGATCTGTTGCTAGGTCACATGCAGTTGCACACATCAAGCCTGCAAAGCAGAAACCTAGAAATAGTAACATCCACCGACAAGTTGAGATGCTTGCCAGATGTGGGAAACAGCGTGTGACAAAGACCCAGAAATTATTCTTGCAGGAAGTATAAATGCTTGCAGAATTTCTTGCTGTTTGGTGTATTAGACTTACAGTAGCCTCCTTCGATGCTTATTTCTGATACAAGTAATTTCTAGTAACGACGTGGGGTACCTGTGATGCATAGGTGGTATTCTGCACAAACAAGCTGAAAAGCCTATCAGCTCAGCTTACACGGTTAAGGCACATCATTTGCCGTAGCCTAAGGCACAAACAAGGATGACGTGGCTGGTATCCCATGGAGCATTTTTGTCCTCCCCCCCCCCGGCCCCACCCCAATGACCAGAGACTTGTTAACAATTGGATCAGTAGAGAATAGCTTTCAGGGGAGTCAGAAACAAGGCTAGAACATTTATCTGTTAATGTGGGGAGACAATCTGTTACTGTCCCTTAAATGAAGATGGGTAACAGCCCTCACATGAAAGTCAGTGAGATTTCCTCCTTCTGCAGAGGAAGAATTGCTGAAGCTGTGCAAACCTCCCCCCCTCCCCGCTCCATCAGCCCTTTGAGTTTTTACAAAGTTATAAAAGCTGTTCATGCCCTTGGTAGGTCCAACCGAAATTTAAAATGCTTTCCTTTTCAGGAGAAAATATCTAGAGGAGATGCAATCTGCTACCTGGGCTGCAAAGATTTGCCTGGAGGCAGGACAGTGCCACACACAATGAAACACTGCTGGGAGAGGATCGTGAGGCTGGATGAAGAACTTCACCATTTTATTCTAGGATACGTGGATTCTGGGGGAATACTCGTTAATGCAAGGCTGAGGATAGGCACCAGTTTAGGCCAGGTCCTAGAGCGGTATGGGCATAGGTTTGGCTGCAGCACCTCTGCTGGGGACCTTGCCAGGGCTTTCTCCTGTAAGGATCAGTGCAACCACAGCTGAAAAGACTCACCAGGGATATTTAAGGTTGTTTTCTGGATGGCAGTTAGATTAGATATTTTAATATTAAGGTGTATTTTTACAGCTGAATGGTGGTAAATCCCTAGCCTCAGAAACTTACTTTCCCTCTTTAAAAAAAAAAAATCCTTCCTTCTAATATATAATTCACTTATATTTACATATAAATGAAAAATAATAGCATCACGTAGCCAAGGTGCATTTTCTCCACCAGTGGAAGAAGCAACAGTAGATCCTGTGCATTTATTATGATTAAATATTATCGGTGTCTGTCACACATGAATGAAGCTGTACCAGGAGTTGATTGTCTATCTTATACAGAAAGAACTTGGAAGACATTTTAACGTGTTTCTTAAACCCCAAGTTATCTCTATTGTCCCTGAGATGTATCTGCCTCAGCACAGTTTCTAATACCGTGCAGACAATGTACCCAGCAAGCTTGCATGAAATTCATAAGTTCAGCAGAACTATGTAGGAATTATTTTCAATACAACAACTGAGAGCAATCACATTACATAATATCACAATGTCAAATGAGAGGCTATTGTAATATGCCAAAATATTTATCAAATAGTGTAGAAAGAGTAAATTTTCAGTGAAGTTGTGACATGACTGCATCTGGATCCTGTAAATATTTTGACCTGAACGACCTTCAAGCTCTGATGACTCTGCATACTCTGTAAGCATAAGTAGAGTACGGCTTCTCCTGGTGATACTGCTTCACAAAACACCACATAGAGGAAGGAGACATTTTAATGCAGTATTACAATTGGGTCATCTCAAATAGCTCTGTGTGCTTTGCAGTTACCAAGTGCTAGGCTTTTTTTGCATATTTTCCTCCAACAGTTTTATTGGTTTGAAGTATGCTGTTTATTTTGAAGTGTCGATTTATCTCTGCCATCCTGTGTATATCAAAGACAGCTGCTTTAGTTAACCCAGGAAAATATTCTTTACTGGTAATACAAACACTAATAAACTTATTGGGGCAATAGATTATTTTCTTTTGTATGGAGATCAAGTAATTCAGTGCTTACTTCAGAAAAGACAACACAAACTATATTGTGAGTCCATTAGCAGCAACAACAAATCTTTTCTGGCTCTAGAGGAAGAATTAATTATTTACATGTTTCTCATTAACTTTTTACCTACTGTTAACAGTAGGTTTTAAAAGAATTCCTTTCTGTCTGTGATCAAAGTTTTCAACAAGCCCATTAACAAGCAGTATATTTAGCCATTTTTAATTATTTGCAGTCTATCACAAAATGACATTTGCAATTTGTAAGCATTGCTGAAACACTGCAGGTATTCCAGAAATTCCCAACAAGCCTTTTTGAGCAACCAATGCTTTTACTCACTGCCCTTGACATGCTGTTGGATCCTGTGCTAGTGTATCAGATATTTTCTATCTCTTCTCTTCACCTTGTGAAATAACAGCAAATCTCATGAAAGACTTGAAGCTGTCTGTACACTCACCATGGAGCTGGTGGTCATGTATTTGTCTGGAGTTGTGTCTCTTCTTTAGCCCATCCTGGTAGAACTGTTAGTGGGATTTAGGACAACAGAAGATTGATCCATACTGCTATTTTAGGACAAAATCCCAAGTTTTTTTCCAGCTAAATCTGGACTCAGTTTTGGCAAGACAGTCTTAGAGGAACTTGTGATAAGACGGTCTTCATATTTCATAGGAAAATCTTATAGAATCAGGAAAATTCTCAATAATTGCCACAAAAAAATGTCTTTTGGTACCATTTTGGCTCACTCATATCTGAAAACCTAGAGAAAGCAGAACATATCCAAAGATATTAGCGTTTATTGTTCCATATCTTGAGCCACTTGGACTCTCCTGTCTCTGTGAGATGGTGAAACCAAATCCTTTACTAATCAATTCATCTTCCAAACAATTTAAATACATTTTTAAAAAGTTCAAGAAAAGTAGTATAATAGGAATTAGATTTTTAGATTTGTTGAGTCATGCTACCGTGCCTTCCCAAAATGGCTGTTGAGTTTTCTTTGTGTCACTGATGTGCCTTATCTTGCACTTGTTCATCCCCAGCACCACTGCATGCCTCTCTGCGTCCAGGACCCTTACTCAGGGGGTAATGCAGTTTTTATCCAAAGGCTGAAAATATGACTAATGCAACAGTTCCTGCACCACAAAACAGCCGATTTCTGTTCCGTGACCCACTGCAAACCTGAGAGACTTATTTGTGATGCGACAAGCCAGACTGTTGTTCGTGTTGTCAAGCACTGCCCAGCACCAGCTGCTTCTGAGGAAAGTTCAGCAAACTTGATAATGAGCACTGGGAGAACAACAGAAGTTTCTTCTTCAGCTGAACAGGAGCTGGCTTATGGCTTAAATATTTTATGTCCATTATACACTCAAAAATGCTGTGAAAGGTCTGTGTAAGCTCTTCGTTTTCACATAGATATTTAGCCTACACTTAAACACATATAGTAAACTCAGTGTTGTGTAATGCTATTGAATATCACAGGTTTAAGATTTATTACCAAAGGAAATTGCACTGAAACAATTTATTGGAAACAAAACAAAACCTGTGACTTGATGATGGATGACTTTGTTCTCTAGTCTTAGACCAATTATTTAACAAAGCATTTGTTACATTTGACTTTAGGCCAAGCAACAATGTAAGTTGACATATTCTAGAATAATTAAAAAAAATGGACAATTTGTATTACATTAGAGAACCTACAAAAGAGCAAAGCACATTTAGATAGAGTTATAAAATCAACTACCTTGATAACTTTGCCAGTGGTATTTAGTCATAATTTAGCCATTGATATTTAGGCAGTTCTACTAAGTGTACAACAAAATGCTGTAACAAAATGAATCATAAGCTCCACGTCCCTTAATGCTACTTATTGAGTTAACTCTTCAGTGAGAAGCCATTACCTGCAGTGATTACAGGTTCACAGCATGGAAGTCAAAAGCAAATTTGGCATGTGCAAACACCTTCTTCTTTCTTTATAGCTGAAGAAAGGAAAAGTGTCCTGTAACCTAGTCTGCTTCAACTTGGACCAGAGTTTTATAAAGCTATGCACTTGCTGTGGGGAAAAAAGCTTTCCTTCCTCCTATGTTCCTTCTGAGAACTTACACAGCTTCATCTAGTCTGCCCATCTAGGTAGGCAAAGGGTTTGGCCCAAATATTATAAAAGTATTTTGAATGCTGAAAAGAGATCTGCAGACTGTTATTTTAGGCTAATAAACAACATTAGGCTAAAGATACACACTAAAAGAAAACAGTTAGAGAAGCGTGCTCTTGTGGATAATATACACAGAGCAAGTCTGTCTTACTGAAGAAGTGCTTTGCGCTGTTTGGCACCAAACCCGAACCAAAAGGGCTGGGGCAGCCCTATCAGGCCGCTGAGCCGGAGGATGAAGAGAAGAATCAATCAGGATGAAACAACAACAAACATCACCTTCTCTACACAGCTATTAGAGAAATAGCTGCTTTAATGGGCTTTCAACCATTAAGAGGTAGAATTAGAGGCTGAATTAGAGTATTCAATTAATAGGTAGTCAGCTGTGTAAAACTTATCATGTGACATGGATGCTCTAAAATCCAAATAGGTAAATGTGATTAAAGTCCCTAATAAAGCAAAAATTATTTTCTTGGGTTTGTATAAATAGACATGATAATGTTTGCAGGAGATTTGCTGTGATTGACTACTAATTTCAAGTACCTGCACTGCATCAGTTTGAGCCAAGATAAAAAATAAAACTGGAAAAGGAAATACTTTCTCTGCTGCATTTATAATGTTTTCATTACAATCACTTCAGAAGCAGTGATTGCGGAATTATTGCGTGGTTAATAGCAAATCTCTTGTTGCCAGTAAAACTGAAAGGATAAAAAAGCAACCTTAGAAGTGAACAATGGGAATAACTGACTGTAGGCAAGATCTGAATTTTGCGTATATTAGAAGCCAACGGCTGTTGTACTCAGGATGAAGCGTCCCTTTAAAAAGTGGCTAAAAACAGCTAATCCAAAATTAGGTCATAAAGATGTCCGTGTTTGTTGAAATGGATGACAACAGAAAAGTTGGGCCAAAAGAAAGAAAGCATTCAAAAAAAAGCTTGAGAGAGGTCTATGTATAGTGTGAGACAGCAACACAGTTATTTAAGGGCAGCCCATTATCTACTGCCCAGAAAGCCAAACAGGTTTGTAGAGCTATAATTCTAATTTATGTGATATTTGGGATGAATGCTTATATTAGTGGAAAAAATCCACACAAAACAAAGCCTATTCTAGAACCTTCATTCTGTCTAAAATGTTATTGATCTACAACAACAAATATTATTCTATTAATTTTGTATTACCAGGTTTTCAAAGGTAGGTGAATTAGATGAGGTCTCTTCACAAAATATGAATTTATGAGACAACTGTTATTTATAAGAGCTGAAATAATGTGTTTGGAGTGCTTCAGTTTTTATTTAACACCTGCTTTTCCCTCCACACTACTTTCTTCAGAAAAAATTCAGTAATGAATTGATTTTTACCTGTCTCAAAAGATGAAAACTGGAATTTGCAAAATGTCTGGTTGAGAATACTGAACGGATGAAGCCTTGTAGAAAGTAAATTACTGGGCAGGTTATAAATTGGCCTTTAGCTCCCACAAGGTCTTCCTGAGCTCAGTTGGAAACTTGCTTTTCCCATGGAGTGATGTGTATAAATCAGATTGACTCCATTGAGAGCAATAGATTAAACATATCTGAGATAATAAAGACCCACATTTCCAACTTTTCTCCAGTTTCAGTTATTTTCAAGGTGGGCTAAAGCCAGTAGCCACTTAGAGGTTTATGACAATATTAGCAGTAAAAAATCTGGGATTTTGGAAAAACAGTTCCTGTAAGAGGTGAAGGAGAGTCTTCCACCCATGGGTGGAAGTACGCTGGTTATGACCTGTATTTCAGCAGCTCCTGTTCCACCTTCCAAGGCACCACTAACCGCCAACACATTCTTCACATAACTTTCCTAATATAAAAAGTTGATGATTATTGTTTCATACAAAAAAAAAAAAAAAAAAAAAAAAAAAAA